>ERZ839767.123-NODE-123-length-125794-cov-24.744852_pt1 | contig 125794 bp, 105 predicted proteins | sample MGYA00519879_ERZ839767 | MGnify/ENA primary metagenome ERZ839767 (study PRJEB31850, sample SAMEA3708852) | human gut metagenome | biome: human gut; feature: human-associated habitat; material: faeces | place: China | collected 2014 ...
GTTCGTGACCTTCCACTCGTAAAACAAAACTAAAGGAGAAACTGAATATGAAAAAACAAAGTAACACATTGTTCCTCGCACAATCTGCGATGATCGCAGCAATCTATGTGGTTCTGACCGTGATTCTGGCACCGTTTTCCTATGGAGAGGTACAGGTGCGTGTCTCAGAGGCACTGACCATCCTTCCGGTATTTACGCCTGCAGCTATCCCCGGTCTGTTCGTGGGATGCCTGATCAGTAATATTCTTGGCGGATGTATCCTTCCGGATATTATCTTCGGCAGTATCGCCACCTTACTGGGCGCCTGCTTCACCTATCTGCTCCGCAACCGGAACAAATTTCTGGCTCCACTGCCACCGATCATTTCCAATATCCTGATCGTTCCCTTTGTTCTGCACTACGGCTATCAGGTACCGCTTCCGATTCCGTTCCTGATGGGTACGGTCGGTATCGGAGAAGTGATTTCCTGTGGAATCCTGGGCATGATTGTGTATACAATTCTTGATAAACACAGAGTTGCTATTTTCCGCACAGCTGCATAATTATTTAATAGTTTTCGGTCTCGTGCAGGCACGGACTTTGGTTCGTTGCTCGCATAAAAAAGAGAAGAGGTATCTGTTTTCACAGATATCTCTTCTTTTTTATGCATATATTCTTATTATCTGACTACTGACCTTCTGCTTTCCTGTGACCAGGCTGGGTTTTACAGTTCAATCAGTTCCTTCGGAGAACCCGTCAGGTTTCTGCAACCTGTTTCGGTAACCAGCACCATATCTTCAATACGAACGCCGCCGAATCCCGGTACATAGATACCCGGTTCCACAGTTTCGATCATACCTGCCTGCAGCACGGTTTCATCAGACGGAGCAAGTCCTGGTTTCTCATGAATAAACAGACCCACACTGTGACCAAGACTGTGACCAAAACAGTCACCGTAACCAGCTTTTGTAATGATATCTCTGGCGGCCTTATCCACTTCCTTACCTGTTTTTCCGGCTTTTACAGCAGCAAGGCCAGCCAGTTGTGCTTCCAGAACCACGTTGTAGATCTCTTTCTGTTTATCATTGGCTTTTCCGATTACTACAGTTCTTGTCATATCAGAGCAGTATCCCTCATACTTGCATCCGAAATCCATCGTTACAAAGTCTCCGGCTTCCAGTTTCTTTCTGCCCGGAATCGCATGTGGCATAGAGGAGTTCAGTCCGGAAGCAATAATGGTAGTAAATCCGAGATCTTCTGCTCCTGCTTTTTTCATCTGATATTCCAGTTCTGCTGCCACTTCCAGTTCACTGACTCCCGGTTTCAGAAAATCCAGGATCCTGGAAAATGCAATATCACCGATATGCTCTGCCTGTGCCAGATATTCGATTTCTTCTGCAGTTTTGATTCTGCGAAGTGCATCCACTTTTCCACCCATCGGCACCCACTCTTTAACCGGAAGTGCTTTTTTCATCTTGTCGAATTGGCTGCAAAGCAGCGACTGATCTTCGTATCCGATTGCCAGTGTGCCTTCTTCTTTTTCCAGACACTCTGCAAAAATCTGCTCTCTGGTATGTCCGCGATGTTCCTGAACAATGGTAAAATCACTTTCTTTTTCTGCCTGTTCCGTATAACGGGAATCTGTAATCAGGACCTGCTGGGTGGCAGATATGTACAGTGCACCCTCTCCTCCGCGGAAACCACTGATGTGTCTCATGTTATAGGGATCGGTGATGATCATTCCCACCAGTCCTTCTTTTTTAATAAGCTCCTGTGCTTTACTCATGATACCTTTCTCCTTTTCTGTCCCCGGTCATCTTCCCTGTACCGGAGTATCCTGATTTTATTTTACACCGCTTCGAGTGCCTGCGCAAGGTCTGCAATCAAATCATCCACATCTTCAATACCAACTGAGAGACGGATCAGATCCGGAAGAACACCTGCCTCAATCAGCTGTTCTTCATTCAGCTGTCTGTGGGTATGGCTTGCCGGATGCAGAACGCAGGTACGGGCATCTGCCACATGAGTTACAATTGCGATCAGTTTCAGTGCATTAGTGAATCGCATTGCACCTTCTTTCCCTCCTTTAGGACCGAAGCAAAGTACACCACAGACACCATTTGGCATATATTTTTCTGCCAGCTGATGGTATTTGCTGCTTTCCAGCCCTGCATATTCCACCCATGCCACTTTTTCATGATTTTCCAGAAATTTCGCGATCTTTAATGCATTCTCACAGTGTCGCGGTACTCTCAGGTGCAATGTTTCCAGGCCTACATTGGTCAGAAATGCATTCATCGGAGACTGGCAGGAACCCATATCTCGCATCAGCTGTGCTACCGCTTTCTGAATATAAGCTTTTTTCCCGAATTTCTGTGTGTAAATAACACCATGATACGATTCATCCGGTGTGGTCAGACCCGGAAATTTTTCTTTGTGAGCTTCCCAGTCAAAGTTTCCACTGTCCACGATACAGCCACCCAGTGCCATGGCATGTCCATCCATATATTTTGTCGTGGAATGCGTGACGATATCCACACCAAATTGAAATGGCTGGCAGTTGATCGGTGTTGCAAAGGTATTATCACAGATCATCGGTACTCCATGGCTGTGTGCCAGATTCACGAATTTTGCAATATCAAGTACAACACCTGCCGGGTTGGAAATTGTCTCGGCAAATACTGCTTTTGTATTCGGTTTAAAGTATTTTTCCAGTTCTTCTTCCGGCAGATCCTGATCCACCAGATCTACTTCCACTCCGAAACGATGCAGGGTAACGGCTAACAGATTAGAAGTTCCGCCATAGATTTTTGCCGCACAGATGATATGATCTCCTGCCTCACAAATATTAGTCACCGCAAGCATCGTAGCTGCCTGACCAGAAGAAGTAAGCATAGCTGCCACGCCCCCCTCAAGATCACAGATTTTCTGTGCTACAATATCGCAGGTCGGATTCTGCAAACGGGAATAAAAGTAACCTTCTTTCTCCAGATCAAACAGTTTTCCCATCTCTTCGCTTGTCTCATAGCGGAACGTAGTGCTCTGATAAATCGGCAGTACTCTCGGTTCTCCATTCTTGGGCTGCCATCCTCCCTGGACACAAATAGTATCTTTTTTCAGTTCCATATAATAATTCCTCTTTTCCTTAGGGTTTTATGGTTTTATTGTAGACGATAAAAAGGGGAAATGCAACCATTTCCCCTTTTTCTTTCTATCCTTTGATTGAATTATTTTACTGTCCACTGATAATATCCCGCACTGAATTATATAATTTCAGCTGTTTTTCTTATACACCCAAAGAAGTCCCTTTAACAGCAGATCATCATCCAGGATCACGTCTTCTTTGCAATATGGAACAATACTCTTTGCCAGACCTCCGGTAGCGATCACAGTTGCTTTTTCACCCAGTTCTTCTTCCATCCGAAGGATCACACCATCGATCAGTGCCGCATTGCTGTAGACGATGCCGCTCTTCATACATTCAATGGTATTTTTCCCGATCACCCGTTTCGGTGCTTCCAGATCGATGCCGGAAAGCTGCGCAGCTCTCGCCGTCAGTGCATCCAGAGAAGTCCTCACACCGGGAAGAATCATGCCGCCGATATAATTTTTCTTTCTGTCGACTACACAAACCGTCGTCGCAGTTCCCATATCAAAGATGATCATCGGTGGTTTGTATTCTCTGATGGCTCCCACCGCATCTGCGATCAGATCACTTCCCACCTGTGCCGGGTTGTCCATCAAAATATTCATGCCGGTTTTAATTCCGGGACCAAGCACCATCACTTCTTTTTTCAGTATTTTTTCAGCTGCCAGTTTTACGATCTGTGTAATCTGCGGTACAACAGAACACACGATACCACCCTCAAGTTCTTTCGGAGACATCTTGAAAATATCCAGTACATTTTTGATCACAATGGCATATTCCAGTTCTGTCTTGCTTCTGTCTGTGGAAACCCGCTCGATAAAATAGGTTTTCTGTTCATCGATACATCCCACTACGATGTTGGTATTTCCGATATCAATAGCTAATATCATAATTCTCTCCCTTATAACTGTTTCTCTGTCTGTTCCAGAATCTTATTCATAATCTCCACGGCCGTTTCTTCCTTGCTTAACAACGGAAGCTGTGTTTCATCGTCTCTGGTGATCAGTGTTACAATATTGGTATCTCCGGCAAATCCGGCACCTTCCACTTTCACATTATTTGCCACGATCATATCCAGATTCTTTTTCTGCAATTTCTTTCTGGAATTTTCCAGCATATGTTCCGTCTCCATGGAAAATCCACACAGAAACTGATTCGCCCTCTTATGTTCACCCAGATATTTCAGAATATCATCTGTCCGTTCCATCTCAATAGAAAGTTCTCCGTCCGTTTTCTTCACTTTCTGCTCGCTGATCGTTTTCGGACGGTAATCTGCCACGGCCGCCGCCTTGATCACGATATCCTGCCGGTCAGATCTGCCGGTCACCGCTTCGTACATCTCTCTCGCTGTTGTAACCGGCACCACATCCACAAAGAGTGGTGGTTTTATGGCAGTTTTTCCACTGACCAGTGTCACCTCCGCACCTCGCATGCTGCAGACTTTTGCAATCGCATATCCCATTTTTCCGCTGGAGTGATTCGTCAGATACCGCACCGGATCGATCGGTTCCTGGGTCGGTCCTGCCGTCACAAGGATTTTTTTGCCTTTCAGATCTTTTTCATAAGCCACTTCCTGTAAAATGTATTCGAGCAGGGTCTCAGGCTCAGGCATCTTTCCTTGGCCCACGTCTTTACATGCCAGAAGTCCGACTGCCGGCTGAATCACTTCATATCCATAGTGTTCCAGCTTTTTCAGATTATCCTGCACGATTGGATTTTCAAACATCTGTGTATTCATCGCAGGAGAAATGATTTTTTTGCATTTACATGCCATCACTGTTGTTGTCAGCATATCATCTGCAATTCCATTCGCAATTTTTCCGATCACATTGGCAGAAGCCGGTGCTACCAGAACCACGTCCGCCCGCTTTGCCAGCGCCACATGTTCTACCGAATACTGAAAATTCCGGTCGAACGTATCCACCAGACACTTATTTCCTGTTAAGGTCTCGAAGGTGATGGGATTGATAAAATTCGTGGCATTTTGTGTCATCAGCACCTGCACATCAGCGTGAAGTTTGCCAAGGGCACTCGCCAGAGAAGCGATCTTATATGCTGCAATACTTCCGCTTACCGCCAGGACCACTGTTTTTCCTTTCAACATAGGTTGTCCGTCCTTTCTTCTCATCCGCTGGTCCTCCCTGTCGGGTGTACCGCGTATTTTGTATCCTTTTGTAACTATTCAGTAGCCACTGTCCCGCGAGGCGTTTTGACATGAATATGTCAAAATCCCGAGACATACAAGCCAAAATGCCATCACCGAAGGTGATTTTTTATGCATTTTGGCTCGTAACTGTGAAGGTACTGAACAGTTACAGCCTTTTTATTATAGCCTACTGCCCCGAAAATGCAACCTGCAGCACATAAGTCTGGCTTTGTTCGTCGGAAAATACAATATTTCCCAGCGACTGCAACATGGATTCGTTCAGTGCCGCATATTTTTCCCGTTCTCTCGCGCCCACAAAAATATACCTGACCCGATATTTTTCCAGCAGTTTTTTTACTTCTTCCTGGTTCGTCGAGGTATAGATAGCCTCTACCTCCTGTGCACGCTCATTCAGCGCCCCGGTATCGCCTCGCCACAGCCATTCATGAACATACCAGCCGAGCACTGTGGGAAGTCCCGTCATCGCGGACACCCGTTCATAGTCACTGTAACTGTCTCCATTTGCCTCAAGAACCACCGGATCGCCGGTAACATGTTCATTGAGCCAGCGGATCGCCGCAGCGTCTTCCGGAAAAGTTGTCTCAAGATATGCGGTGGCATCCAGTCCCTGATACTGCGCCGGGTTCCATACCTGACCAAACCATGCATGCACAGCAGTTACCGTATAAAAACAACAGCCCACAAAACAGGCAAACACCACGCTGGTCAGAATTTTCCGTATCACATGCCTCTTCTCCATCCACAGACGGATCAGTGCATACCCAAATAAGATTCCAAACATCGTAAATGCCTGATAGGTCAATTTGAACATTGTATTGGATCTGGCGTATTCTTTTTCATAGATATCTCTCACATAAACGATCTCCGGGATCACGATCAGTCCCAGAGCCGAGATCCCCAGCAGCACACCGAAAGCATCTGCTTTTTTCGCACCTTCCCGTTTCACGCACCAGAAAAAAAGCACTGTCCCGATGACCGGGAGTCCCCAGATCAGCCAGTACTGATATGGTCTGGAATGGTTCTGTGCAAGTGCCACTTCACTGACCATGCTCTGAAACTGCAAAGTAAACGGCAGTGCAGCTATGTTTGCCAGTAAGAATACCCATATCGCATGAAGCAGGCTGATCCCCACCGTCATTCTCATACGATGCGGTTTTTCCAGCTCTTTATAGTTCTGGCAGTTGCACCAGATCACTCCCATGCCGCCCATCACATAGTAGATGACAAAATCCCAGTAATTCGTCCAGTGAAACATACCGATCAGAAAAGCAAACACCAGCACGTAGGGATCTGTCAGAGCTGCAGCCACCTGGTTTTTACAAAAATCCCTGTTTCCTGTCACCTCTGCCTGCAGCGCATTTTTTCCGCTGTAATGTTGCATCATCGCATATACCAGACTGATCAGTGCCACCACAAACATCAGATTGACCACATGGGCATGTAAGTCGCCCAAAACAAAGGAGTAGGAAGGGAATTCATGAATCGTTTTATCATTTCCCGCCGGATAATAGCCGATATAACGGGTGGAATTCGGAAACCAGTAAGTATAATCCCCTTTTGGCAGATGAAAGATCTCCCGGATCCACGGAAGAAGTTTTCCGATCACCACATAATGCATATTTCCGGCAAGAGATACCCCTGCCCCCGCAAGGGCACCGCCAAGCAGTGCCGGTTTTTCTCTTTTCCAGCTGTCAAGTACCATCTGGCGTACCAGAGCAAACGGAACGGAAAAACAAAACCCTGCCACCAGTGTCCGCATCAGATTGTACGTCTGTGCCACCTGCGTATTGGTCAGTTTCGTTAAAAATACAGCAAAATACTGTCCGCCATAATAATAGTTGATTTTTGCTCCCGCATACCACAGATCCTTCGCCGGAAGTGTGGTACTGCGCATCATCGCCATCATAAACCCATAGTCCATGAACTTTTCTGTTCCGTACGCTGCCGGGCGAAATCCCGCCACATAAGTCCATAGAAGAAAGAATAAGATAAATACCAGTTCATCATCCAGCACTGTCTGGTACCATTCTGTTGTAAATTTCCAGGACGTTTTGTCCTTTATCTTTTGTTTCTTTAACGCAATCCAGACACCCCAGCAGACAGCTGCCAGTACACCTGTGCTTACAAGACAGCCCACATGCGTAAACGGTACAATTCCCGTACTTGCTCCCAGCCACATCAAAAATCCCGCACCGGCAATACCGAATATCTTTGCCACCAGATATCCTCTGTCACGGAATCCGGAAAAAAGATACTGGCAAAGCGGAAAACTGCACCATCCAAGCACCAGTATGGTCAGCCACCAGACAGCAAATACTTTTCCGTCCTCTTTTAACAGAACCTGTGCACTCATAAAAAGCACCGTCAGTATAACAGCTTTCCATATTCCCTTTCTTTTCTCATTCACTGTTTCGCACCTCCCCACTTCCGGAAGTCTTTTAGTGTTGTTTTACCGATTTTTACAATTTTTTTCATATTAATAGAATTGACTCCACCCTGTCGCGGACGGAATGTAATTGGATAATACATTACCCGCCGTCCTTCTTTTGTATATCGCACCGTCATCAGTACATTTGCCAGAAAATACTGTGCTGGGATCTCTTTTAAAACTTCTTCCAGTTCTACAGCCCGCATCAGCCGGAACGGTGTATTGGCATCTTCCACCCAGCAGTGAAATGTCACAAGGATCACCAATCGAAGAACCCGTGTCACAAAGATCCGCCGCCAGCCGTCCTGTCTTCTTTTTCTGCTTCCAATCAAAAGCCCACACTTTTTCCTGTCTTCCCACAGCTTCCAGAATTCTTCCGGCAGAGTCTGTCCATCAGAATCTGTCTGAAAAATATAATCTGCCCCTTCCGCAATCGCACAGCGGTAGCCATATAAAATAGTGGCACCGTGTCCCTGGTTTTCTTTTTTTACCGTGCGAAGCTGCGGATATTTTCCCTGCAGCTGATCCAGTTCCTCCTGCGTCCGATCTGTACTTCCGTCATTGATGACAAACAGTCGACTGTCCCCTCCTGTTTTTTCCACGATGGGATGCCACTGTGCTACTACATTTTCTATGTTTTCTTCCTCGTTATATGCCGGAATCACGATGATCAGCCGATCCTGATTTTGTTCTGTTATTTCACTCATGATTTCTTTCTCCCCTTTTCTTTCCCCACATATTTCCCTTTGATCTTTTTCCGTAACTGTGAAGTTACTGAACAGTTACCTTTTTCCATTATAATCGAACTTACCCACAACGTAAAGTCGATCAGAGCAAAGTTTCCCCACAGTAACCACATCCCCATACAACTACAACCGTCCTATCTTCCCGGAAGAAATCAAAATTGATCCGGTGGATCAATTATTGACATGCAACGCAACTTTAAAAGAGATCTTCCGGTTCTTTGCCGGCAGATCTCTTTCGTCTGTTAATCTTCTATCTTCTGTTCTTTCCGGTATCTTCGCATCTTTCCCGGTGTACTCTCAAACCTGGATTTGTACATTTTCATAAATAATTTATAATTAGTGAAACCATGAATCTCCAGCAGCTTCTGGACACTCAGATCTGTTCTCTGCAAATCTCTGACAACATGTTCCATTCTCACCGAATTCACATAATCCAGAAATGTCATGCCCATATATTTCTTAAAAAATCGCGTGAAATAATCCGGGTTCAGAGAAACCAGCCGCGCAATCTCCTGCAGCGAAATTTCTTCCATATAATGTTCCTTCACATATGAAGTGATCATTCCCAGCCGTTCCATATATTTTTCCGATATTTCCATCTTATCAGAAGTAACCGATACACTGAAATCTTTTACCAGTACAGCCAGCAGATGATATATCTGGCTGTAGAACTCCAGGGTTTCTTCCGGTGACTGAAAAGGATGCAGTTCTGCAAGAGTACTCAGTGCGCTCTCCACCAGAAAAGTATCCATCCGTTGCTTCTTTCCGGTGATCTTTTCACAGACAAATTCCAGACCGTCGATCTGAGGAATAAACCGTTTCATCATCGGATAAGGGATCTGTATCAGCATCTCCCTGCACTGTCGTGGACACTGCACACTGTGTACCACCCGGGAATTAATTACCAGAAAATCTCCTTTTTTCATCCGGATGCATTCTTCCTCTCCCAAATAACAGTCTTCGCTTCCCTCCAGAAGATATAGAATCTCAAGCCCGTTATGCCAGTGAGGTGCAGTGTAATCCCTGTTGTGCCACAGGACGTTAAAAAATACATCTTCTTTAGACGGATATTTGATTGCCTCGTACCGGTATGTCTGTTTATGCATTGTAAACTAACGCCATAAATACCAGTTCTTCGTCATTTGGATTCTCCAGAGAATGGCTCTGTCCCACTTCGATCACACATACATCTCCAGGCCCTACCTCTGTTCTTGTACCATCATTGTCCACAAATACCCCTTTCCCCTTTAAAATGAAATAAGGTTCTGTATTCCCCACATGCTGATGCCAGCCAACGCTGCTGTGCGGACGAAGTACTGCCATGGCATACATAGAACCGTGTCCGTTCAGTTCTTCTTCAGATACAATGTGGTGAAATTCCACACTGCCTTCTCCTCCACGCGGATGTTCTACGACTGCTACCTTTGTTTTTCTTACCATAAAATATCTTCTCCTTTCTTTCTCCGTTATATCCTTTACCGGATCTTCATAAAAACATTTTTGCTTTACAGAAAACAATTCCTGTAAGTCAAAAAAGCTCCCTGAATCACTTCAAGGAGCTTTGTAAGCTGATGACGGGAATTGAACCCGTGACCCCTTCCTTACCAAGGAAGTGCTCTACCTCTGAGCCACATCAGCATCTGCAGCGTTTTTATCTGTCCGCTACAGTTAGATAGTTTAGCAAAAGCTCCGGAAAAAGTCAAGCATAATTTTCATATTTTTCAGATTTTTTTAAATATTTTATTTTTTCCTGCCAAGACTCTCCCGGACCTTACCCTTGATTCGTTGCAGAGCATTGTCAATGGACTTGGATGATTTGTTCATCTTTTCACCAATCTGCTGATAATTATTTCCATCCAGATAAAGTGTCAGAACTTCATTTTCAAAAGTACTTAGCTGTTTTCTGATTTTTTCTTCCATCTGCACGGCATTTTCCTGTGCAATAATGATTGTCTCAGGACTCTGTTCTGTTTTACTGCCCATCTGTGTTTCCCATTCTTCTCCATTCATAGAAATATAGGAATTCAGTGGCTGATGTTTCTGCCTGGTGGATGACTGGATGGCATTATACATCTGCCGGTCCACACACAGTTGGGCAAACGTATAAAAAGAAGCCTCTTTATCCCCGCGATAATCCCGGATCGCTTTGAAGAGTCCGATCATTCCTTCCTGAATCAGATCATCCGCTTCTCCTCCTGCAAGATAGAGAACACGGGCTTTCTGGCGTACAACAAACTTGTATTTTTCCAGCAGATAATCCATAACCTCTGTATCCCCCTGCCGAAGCAGTTCCACCAGTTCCTCGTCTGTGTACTCTGTATATTCCTTCATCCTGTTTTCCTCACTGTTATCCACGCTGACGGGCGATCTCAAAAGCCAGAACCCCTGCTGCCACAGAAGCATTCAGGGAATCAATATCTCCTTTCATCGGAATCGAGGCTACAAAATCACAGGTTTCTTTGATTAATCTGCTGACTCCTTCTCCTTCGTTTCCGATTACCAGACCCATCGGTCCTTTCAGATCCATCTGATAATACGGCGTACCGTCCATATCTGCACATACGAACCACATGCCTTCTTTTTTCAGTTGTTCCATGGTCTGTTTTAAATTGGTTACTTTTGCAACCGGTGTATAATTGATTGCCCCTGCTGAAGTACGGGCAACAGTCGGGGTAAGCCCCACTGCTCTTCGTTTTGGAATGATTACGCCGTGTGCACCTGACAGATTCGCTGTTCGGATCATAGCTCCCAGATTATGCGGATCTTCGATATTATCCAGTACGAAAATAAAAGGAGCTTCCCCTTTTTCCCTGGCTTTTTCCAGAATATCTTCCACTGTAGCATACTCATACGAAGCCGCCATCGCAATAACACCCTGGTGATGACCCGTTTCAGATAACTGATCCAGGCGTTCTTTTTTTACATAATTGATGATCGTATCGCCTTTTTTTGCTTCCCGGATAATGGTTCTCACCGGTCCGTCCGGACATCCATCCAAAACATATAATTTGTCAATCGGTTTTCCCGCGCGTAATGCCTCTAAAACCGCGTTTCTTCCTTCAATTTTATTTTCCATCTTTCAGTGCCTCCAATCCCATTTTGATCAGATCAATCATTCTGCAGTACTGATCTGTCAGATACAGATACCCCATAACCGCCTCAAATCCCGTCGCACGGCGATAATCCCCTGTAGTGGCATTCTTCGCTGTAGTGTAGGACTTTGCATTTCGACCTCTCTTGTAGACTGCTTCTTCTTCCTGGGTAAAATGTGGCTCCAGCACTTGCACCATCTCCGACTGTGCCTGAGCTTTTACCAACCGGCTTGCCTGTTTATGCAGCTTATTCACCTGGCAGTTGCCCTGTTTGATCAGGATGGTGCGGATATATAACTCATAGATCCCGTCTCCGATATAGGCAAGTGTCAGCGGAGAGTAAGAGCGGATATCCGGATCCTTCAACTGAAACTGTTCTTTCAGATATGTTATGCTCGTTTCCATTTTACGCCCTCTCTGGTATCTTCCAGAATAATTCCCTGTGCCAGCAGTTCATCACGGATCTCATCGGCACGTTTGAAGTCTCTGGCTTTTCTTGCTGCCTGACGTTCTTCGATCATTTTTTCGATCTCAGCATCCAGATTTTCTTCTTTCTTTTCTACCTGAAGCCCCAGTACATCACTTAATGCAACAATCTCCTTTTTCAGTGCTGTGACAAATGCTCCGGAAGAAGCATCATTTGCATTGGTATTGGCAAATTTAACCAGTTCAAAGATTGCAGAGATTGCATCTGCGGTATTCAGATCATCATCCATGGCGTCTTCAAATTTTTTGCGGTACCCAGGGATCTCTGCAAGCAGTTTTTCCTCTGCATCTGACAGAACATCCACTGTTGCTTCCTGTGCAAGATGTGTCAGATTGGAAACCGCAGTCACAATACGTTCCAGAGCATTCTTAGAAGATTCCATGATCTCTCTGCTGAAGTTGATCGGGCTTCTGTAATGTGCGCTTAACATGAAGAATCGCAGCACCTGGAGATCATACTGTTCACCGATTTCTCTTACGGTAAAGAAGTTACCCAGGGATTTGGACATTTTGCGGTTATCAATATTCAGGAAACCATTATGCAGCCAGTAATGAGCAAAAGTCTTTCCGTTACAGCACTCGCTCTGCGCGATCTCATTTTCATGGTGCGGGAAGATCAGATCCTCCCCACCGGCATGAATATCGATTTCCTCACCCAGATATTTTTTTGCCATCACAGAACACTCGATGTGCCATCCCGGACGTCCTTCACCCCATGGAGATACCCAGAAAGGTTCTCCTTCTTTTTTCGGTTTCCACAGGACGAAATCCAGCGGATCTTCTTTCTGATCTTCGCCGGACACCAGAAGAGAACGATTACCGGATCTAAGATCATCCAGATTTTTGTGGGATAATTTTCCATATTCTTCAAACTTTCTGGTACGGAAGTATACCGTTCCGTTTACATCATACGCATATCCTTTTTCCATCAGTGTTTCGATCATGGCAATCATACCATCGATCTCCTGCGTTGCCTGCGGGTGGGTAGTGGCCGGTTTTACATTCATATCCGCCATATCTTTTTTACATTCTTTGATATAACGTTCTGAAACTTCTTCTGCACTTACACCTTCTTCGATGGATTTTTTGATGATTTTATCGTCTACATCAGTGAAATTAGATACGAAATTTACTTCATATCCCTTATATTCCATATAACGGCGCACGGTGTCGAAAACAATCATCGGACGGGCGTTACCGATATGGATAAAGTTATATACCGTAGGTCCACAGACATACATGGTAACTTTACCTTCCTGTAATGGTACGAATTCTTCTTTTTTCTTTGTCAGTGTATTATACAGTTTCATCTTGTTATTCTCCTTTTTTATTTTTGATAAAACGAAGTTCTTTTTCCACTTCCAGCAGTCGGTTGGTCACTTCCGTGTATTCCTTCTGCAACGTTTTCAGATCATCCAGCACCGGATCCGGCAGATGACAGTGATCCATACTTGTTCTCGGTACTTTCATATTTTTCTGACGGACCACACGTCCCGGAATACCTACTACGGTACAGTTCGGTGGCACCTCCTCGATCACAACAGATCCGGCTCCGATCTTGGAGTTGGCTCCGACAGTGAAAGAACCGATGATTTTTGCTCCTGCGCTTACCATAACGTTGTCTTCCAGAGTCGGGTGACGCTTGCCGGTTTCTTTTCCGTTACCACCCAGGGTAACACCCTGATATAAGGTTACATTATCGCCAATGATCGTAGTTTCTCCAATGATCACACCGCTTCCATGGTCAATAAACAGCCCTTTTCCAATCGTAGCACCCGGATGAATCTCAATCCCGGTCTTTCTGGCCGCACGCTGAGAGATCCACCGTGCCAGAAAGTAATGGCCTTTCAGATATAATTTGTGTGCCCGTCTGTATTTGATCATCACCCGAAAGCTCGGATATAACAGCACTTCCAAAGGTGTCTTGATTGCCGGGTCTCGTTCCTGAATCACCTGGAACTCTTCTTTGATATGACTGATAAAACTCATAGTTCCCCTCCATTTTATTTTCTGTAAACAGAAAAAAGGATGACTGTCTCAATAAGAGACGAAGTCATCCGTGGTTCCACTCTTTTTGAAGACGTATCTTCCGGATCCGTCTTCCACTTTCTGCCCTTAACGCCTGCCTGCGGATCCGACTACTCTCTTTCACCGTATCAGCTCCCGGATGCACTTCACCGACGATTCCCCGGGACTGCTTCCAGCCAGTGACTGTCCCTCTCTGTGGTTCCTCTTTCAGATACTCTTTCCGTTCTTCGCTTTTCTCATGCTTTCTGCCTTATAGTTTATGAAAAAAAAGTAGTTTTGTCAACTCCTACCGCCTGGATTTTGATTCTAATTTCTTTTGTCTTTTGTTTTATTTATGCTATAATAATGGAAATTGTTTTGTCTTGTAATTATAAAGATATCGATCAGTTACAAGTATTGTTAGTATTCATAACTTCTGAGGTGACAAGAATGCCAAATTACGAAAGTATTACTCTGAGGGAAGATCTTCATATTCGCAAGATCTATTCCATTCACTATTTTGAATATATGAAAGACTATGTATTTGACGGGGAATCTCACGATTTTTGGGAATTTGTCTTCGTAGACAGCGGCAATCTTTTCGTGACCGCGGGTGATAAAGAAGTCCTTCTTGCTTCTAATGAGATGATTTTTCATAAGCCAAATGAATTTCATGCATTGCGGGGAGACGGAGAAACTTCTCCGAATCTCGTCGTAGTTTCTTTTGAATGCACAAATCCCTGCATGAAGTTCTTTGAAAATTGCCGGGTATCTCTGAATCAGAACGAACGGTTTTATCTGGGGCAGATTATCTCTGAAACCAGAAAAACTTTTTATACACCATTAAACAATCCTAACATCTGCCTGCTGGAACGCAATTCCGTTCATGATTTCGGCAGTGAACAGATTATTTTTTTGTCGCTTGAACTGCTTCTGATCAGTCTGCAGCGTCGCTACAGCACACCGCCTGCTATTGATCCGGTTGCCAGCCCGCCATTCAGCGATCACCCGATGATCCGCAGAGATACCGATGAAGTCTTCCAGGAAATCATACAGTATCTACAGCGAAATCTTTCTGAGCATCTGTCGGTTGTTCAGATCTGCAAGGAAAATTCTGTAGGGCGTTCACAATTGCAGAAAATGTTTCATGAAAAAACAGGCTGCGGCGTTATCGACTACTTCTGCCGCCTGAAAATCGAAACCGCCCAAAAAATGATCCGCCAGAAACGATATAACTACACACAGATTTCCGATATGCTGGGCTATTCCTCCTACCAGTATTTTTCTTTGCAATTCAAAAAATTTACCCGAATGACCCCATCCGAGTATGCATCATCCGTAAAGAATTTTTCCGGCACAGAATAGCAACTAGAGCGTGTCTGAAAAAGGCTTTTCGTGAGCTGCGAGTCCCAGTTTGTGGGAGATTTTATCCGAATGAGAGCGGCGTAGCGGGCTACGGCAACCGAATGAGGGTAAAATATACCGCAAGGTGGGGCTTGCAGATTGCGGAAATGATTTTTCAGACACGCTCTATTCACCAACTCCGACTATGATTCACGAGGGTCAGCTGACCCTCGCGAAAAGTCTGCGTAGGTGCCGGATCTCAAAGCTTCCCCTAACCGCCCACAAAGTGCTGCAGACACCCAACCGGTGCCGCCTCTTTCGCTGGTATTGGCTGTTTACTTTTAAATTATATTAGTACATCATTTTCGAAATAGCTGTATTATTCACGCAGTATACAGTTATTTACGAAATGATGCGCTAGTTGCTAAATTTTGTCCTTATGTTGCTAAAATCTTTTAAAACAGACTGTATAATACGTCTTCCATTATTTATATACAAAAAGGGATACCGTATGTTCAGGTACGGTATCCCCAGCTTTGACGGATCTGTGGTAATATTTCGGTCATGGACCAGTGTTTTTTGGTGTTGGCGGGGCTGTTTGGGTCGTTGACGGTAATTGCACCGTTTTCATCGATACCGGTCAGAACGATAAAGTGACCCGTGTAGGTAAAATCACCCGGATACATGGAACAGATCAGGGGGATGCCGGACCGCAGGGCGGCAAGGATGTTTTCTTGTGTTACAGGGATGTTTTCTGCTGTGAGGCCCAGGTTGTTGGCACCTTCGGTCATCAGAGACCAGGAGGTTCCTTCACCCGGAACGTAATAACCCTCTTTTTCTGAAAACTGAGCTACGGCCAGGGGATTCCATGTTTCGGAGCCGGTCAGACCACAGGTGATCATGGACAGGCAGGTTGGACCGCAGCCGGTGACAGCAAGGAAATCGCTGCCGTAGGTTTCATACCCCCAGCGTTCATCCCACTGCAAAAAATACGGTATCTCACTGTTTTCTCTGGCAGTTTCCACTTCGGATGAAATATCTATCGTCTGATAGTGTCTTCGCTTCGGATAATTTTTTACAAAATCTGTAGCCTCCGGATATTTTTCTTCCATGTTAAGAAGACTCTCCGGAATCTGCTCGTGCTGCCGGATCCAGGTTTTCCCTGCCAGCACAACGATGCAGAATGTGGCCAGCAAACCGACGGTCCAGACTATTTTTTTCTGTGTCATCTGAAATTTATGACCGCTTTGATTATGTATTTTTTGCTGTCTCCGGTAGTTTTCCTGTGATGCCGCTGTCGCAGCAACGAATGTTATCTGACTTCTCTCTCTCTGCCACCCACTTCCCGAAACATTTTCTTTCCATTGTTCCACATCCGGCACATATGTTTCTACATTGCTTTTCCATTTTCCTGATCGATTATTTTCCGCTTTTCGACCCGTTCTCTGTTTTACTCTGTAATTGTTTACTTCCCGCAACTCACGTTTTCTTCTGGCTTTCCGCGCTCTTTCTCTTCTTATTCTGCGCCTCTTTGTCAAAAAGCCGATCAGTTTCATCACAAAATACATCAATAATGCAATGCCAAAAATAATCAATGCCCCTTCTTCCGTCAGTCCTACTGTACTGTCCAGCCAGATGAGCACTCCAACCACTGCCATCAGATACAGTAACAATTTCAATATTTTCTTTCCCATTCCCCTCTAAACCTCTTTCTGCCCGGATGGCGTTCTTTTCTCTCTTATTATAAAGAACACCACACGGGCAGACAATTACGTTTCTTTTAAGATTTTCTTATTTCTTCGTCCTCTTCTTTCCGATCCACAGAACCAGACAGGAAGAAAAGATTCCGACAAACATGCCTCCCAGCACATCGGTCGGATAATGCACACCCACATACAGGCGTGAAAATGCGATCAGTGATGCCAGGATCACTGCAGGTACACCGTATTTTTTCGGTAGAATCCGGTACAACACCAGCGCACAGGCAAACGATGCACAGGTATGTCCCGACGGGAATGAATAATCCGTCGGTTTGCCGATCAGCGGCACCAGTCCCTCTACCACTTCATAGGGGCGGGGACGTGCTACCAGATTTTTCAGACACACATTGGTGATCAGTGCACCGGCTCCCATCGACAACAGACCATACCAGCCGGCTCTTCCGATTACTGCCCGGGAACAGTTTTCATTTTTTATTGAACATTTTTCTCCGGAGATTTTGGCAAATACAACCATCAGGATACATAATACGATCCAGAACCATCCACCGTTTCCCAGGGATGTGATTCCTTTCCAGAACCAGTTCATGCCCTCCCAGCGGAAGTGATCCTGTATCCACAAAAGAATGTTTCCATCCATATTTTTTTCACTTTCTGCTTATAATAATATTATTACTTTTGTCGTTTCAGGCTTTATCCGTATTTGCTCCGTACACATCCGCAATTTCTGCAATCGAGATATAAGCGGAGCGATCATTTTCATGAACCAGTTCTTTCATCTTCCCAACCTGAAAACGGTTTACCACGATGTACACCACTGTCTTCGGGGAATCCGAATAATATCCCTTCGCCTCGGTGATCGTCATCCCACACTCAAAGGCTTCGGAGAGTGCCGCGCAGACCTCATCCGGATGCACCGTGACGATTGTAGCGGCTTTGGATCGATCCAGACCTTCCACAATAAAGTCCACTGTCTTCAGCGCTGCCCCGTAGGTTACGATCGAGTACAGTGGAAGGATCCAGCTGTGAATCACAAATCCGCAGATAATATACAGTACCAGATTATATGCCATCACAAACGTACCCACCGTGATTCCCAGCCGTTTTGCAAAGATGACGGCGAGAACTTCGATGCCGTCCATCGCTCCTCCAAACCGAATCGCCATACCACTTCCGATACCGGAGATCAGCCCGCCAAAAATAGCGCAGAGAAGCAGATCCGATCCGGCAAGTGGTGATACGATACTTACATCCACCGGCAGTACATCTGTGATCAGCCATGCCCCGAAAGAATAGACCACCACCGTGTAAATCGCATAGATGGTAAATACTACACCCTGTTTTCTGAGTCCGTATAAAAACAGAGGAATATTCAATACCATCAAAAAGAAGGACAGTGACAGCCATTCCGGTGTCAGCTGCGACAGCAGGATCGATGTTCCGGAGATTCCGCTGTCATACAGATCCACCGGGGCAATAAACATCGTGACTCCGAAAGCATTCACCATACCTGCAATCGTGAGGAAGAGAAAGTTCTTACATTTCAGCTTTCCAAGTTGTTGTTTCAAAGTCATGCATAAACTCCTTTCATTTTCCGTATGTGCTGTTTCTTCCCATTTTCCTTCGCTTTTCCTTTTTCTTCCCGTTGCCATACCTGATACCGCAGCCAATCTGTTTTCTGCCATTCAGGCAAATCTGTCATCCATTTTTTAGCACAAACTGCTCAACAGCATAAGCAACACCGTCTTCCTCATTCGACTTTGTGATAAACGCTGCCTTTTTCTTCGTCTCTTCATCTGCATTCGCCATCACGACCGGAAGTCCGGCCATCTCAAGCATGTTCCAGTCGTTTGGCGCATCGCCGCATGCCATGATTTCTTCCCTTTTGATACCGAGGATCTTTCCCAGTGCCACCAGCGCGTTCCCTTTTCCAGCCCTGCCAGAAATAATTTCAATATTAAACGGTGTCGCATGGCAGATACTCAGATTCGGAAACATCTGTTGCAGTTCCTTCTCTCTGCAGTCCCGTTCTCTTGTATCGGCAAAGATCAGATGCAACTTTTCCATCCCGATCTTTTCCTCCCGGATCTTCTCTGTCAGGTACTTCCGGCGTGTCCGGGTACTTCGGATGTACCGCTCCATCGCAGGACTCATCGATTCATGTTTCACAAAATGATACGTTTCTTCCTCTACATAAATATTACCGGCAAAATATGTTTCCCAGTTGCATGATTCTCCTGCCCACTGTTTCATCACTTCGATCACCTGCAATGCGACCTCCCAGGGAATCAGTTCTTCATATACCGTCTCCCCGGAAGGAATACGGATAATGCGGGCTCCGTTGGAAGTCAGTGCGTATTCCACACCGGGAATCTCCAAAAATGCACCCGGAAGTCCGATTTCCGGTCTTCCGGTGGCCGGAAGCACGATGCAGCCCTGATGGATCGCCTCTTTCAGCACACTTCTGGTATGCGTGCTAATCTCTTTATTGTTATTAAATACCGTTCCGTCCAGATCCAGTCCGACCATGCGAATCTTCGGTTTCATATGTTCTGTCTCCTTTTCTCGGTTGCAACCGTTCTGTACCCCGACTGCCTGCTGCATAGTTACTTCCCATTCTCTCCACGCACCAGCCATCCGCATGCACCCAGCCCGGAATACTCCATTAGTATCTCCCAGCCACACACTGCCATCTGCCGGATCTGTGCTGAATTCCAAAGTTCATCCGTAGCGATCCCGTCTTCTCCCTGGAAGGCCAGATGGGCGTCCTGCGGATTATCGTTTTCGCTTTCCTGTAAAAGTTCCTGTAAAAAGTACATCGGTGTAGCGTATCGTTTGCTCAACTCCTCATTTCGATAGGTCAGGAAATCCTTCTCGAGCAGGTATTCCCGCTGTCCCTTTTTATCGGTAAAAGAAACCGCTGCCGGCTGAAAATAGGGCTGCGCGATCCGGAAAATCTCCTGCCGTTTCTTACAGTATGCACCGGTTCGTTCATCTCTCGGTGCCCAGCAACAGAGCACACCAAGAATCAGATGTGCCGTCTGCTTCTGTTCTTCGGACAGTTCCACCGGCCTTCTTTGCATCCTCTTCTCTGTTTTTCCCGAAACCACTTTCGACTTTTCTTCCTGTAACCCGGCTTCTGTCTGCTCCGCTTCACCGGCTGCACCTTCCGAAGTTTTCGCATCTGCCATAGTTTCCAGATCTTTCCCTGTGGATTCTTCTGTCTCCGCTTTCGTAACAATTTCCACATCTTCAATGCTTATTGCATCTGTCTTAGCCTCTTCCTCCGGTTCTTTCCTCAGCAACAGCCATCCCATACCGGAAAATGCTGCCTCTGCCAGTGCAATTTCCCGGTCCAGATTTCTCTCGATCTCACGGATTTTCTTCAGACATCTGCTGTAATCTTCCTGTTTTTTCATGGACAACTGCGGCAGAATCAGCTTTTCCACCTCGGCGGCACGAATCGGACGTTTTCGGTTATCGCCCTCTTTTCTGGCTCCGTAGAGGACTTCACTCATACAGGACTGACTCAGATAAGCATACAAGGCTTCCGGCAGAATCTGCCCCTGATCCGGCACAATACGCAGCACACTACGATCCAGATACAGTGGATCTTCCACCCGATCTACCAGAATCAGCTTTCCATTTCGAAGAAGGATATCTCCCGGGCAGACGCGGTATTTCTCTTCGATCGCCCAGTCTGCACCAACATTTACCTCCGCTTTTTCTCCTGCATGGAGTCCTGTCAGATAAGTCTTCCGAAAATTCTCCAGACGCACACAGGGGAATTCTCCGTTTGGCTCTTCATTTTTCGGAATACCGGTTCCTACCGGTTCTTTCAGATAATTACGAAGTCTCGCCTTTTCTCCGTATCGCAGCTGAGAGGCAAAGATTCTCTGAAATAATACCTGTTCATACTGTTCCATCCGGCTTCGCATCTCTTCTTTTTTCAACTTGATCTCTTCAAAACGCCGCAGCTTATCCACAATCTCCTGCTGTTTTTCCAGACTGTCCGGCACATAGATTCTGTACTGTCCCAGGGTTTTTCTGCTGATCAGCGCCATCGTGGTCTGATTGGACAGTTTGCGGATCTCTTCCGCATGATACCGGAGTGCATAATATCCGTACAGTGGCAGCACCCGGGTCTCATCAAAGATCAGGGATACGATCTGCTGATTCGTGGCAAGTTCCCGGCCGGCGATTCCTACTTTTCCGACTGTACCGACGATGGAAAATAACACACTGTTTTCCGGTACCAGATTAACCTTTTCTTTTCCCTGTTCGGACAGGTATTCCGCTGTCTCCCGGATATAACCCTGATCCAGATTTTCAATCTTGACCCATGGTGTTCCGGTCTCTGCATAGTATTCCTTCTGCTCCCGCTCCGGCGTTCTTCCGGAGATCAGCCGGGCGAGAGATTCCAGTTTGTACATATTTTTCTTCTTACTCATAGTCCCCCGCCATCTCCATCAGTTCCTGTACTTTCTTCATCGTATCGGTTTCCAGATCTGCCAGTTCTTTCAAAAGCTGTGCCGGGGATTCGGTCACAACCGTCTCCTGCTCTTTCCATGGTTTGTATCTTCCCGCAGACAGATTATTGTCATTTTTGGCGATCGTATCCAGACTTGCAAACCAGCAGGATTTTTCTTCCCAATGTGCCGGAACCGGATTCTCCCACTGGTTGTGCGCAGCAGCTTCCTTCAACTGATGCTTCCACTGATCTGCCAGTTCTTTCCGGTTCTCCCATGATGTCAGCATTGCCGGAATGTCATCCACCCCGGTATTTTCCTGGCGACGATCCAGGCTGTATCCGAGATTCTGGATCTCATAGAACCATACCGGCTGCTCTTTGTCAATCTCTTCTTCTCTTGTAAAGATCAGAACCGAAGCCTTACTTCCTGTATAGGGTAAAAATGCTCCCGCCGGAAGGGAAATGACTCCCTGGATCTGGTAGTCATTTAACAGATACTGGCGGACTTTCTGCTCTGCATCGTACATAAACAGGGTTCCCTCGTTGACTACCGCGATCACCATTCCCTGCTTTTTCACATGATTCATCAGCATCTGCATGTACTGCAGCTGTGCTTTTCTGGTACTGATCCAGTACCGGTCCTGGTCTTCGATCGGCAATTCCCCTACCGGTGGATTGGTCACGATCAAATCGTATTCCTCGTAGGTCGGCACTTCCCCTTCCGGTGTGCGCTCCCCGGTTTTATCGATGCGGTCGGCTTCCAGCGGATCTTCCCGACGGATTCCCTCCATACCGCCGCCATGATAAAACTGCAGCATCCGGGCAATCTGCCACTGACTTTTCTCTTCTTCACATCCGTATAACTGCCACTGTGGATACTGTCTGTGGGCTGCTGCAAGAAAACCGCCGGTTCTTGTCGCCGGATTCCAGACTTTTTCGATATTACGACCATCTGCCAGCCGGATCAGTGCTTCCGTAAGGTTCTTCGGCATCAGAAACAATCCTGTAGTTCCCCAGGCATACATCTGACGAAGCATCTCTTCAAGCAGCGCGCCGAACAGATGTGGCATCCCTTCTTCCCAATCACAGTGGTCAGCTGTCCAGTCAATGAGTTTACATAATTCTTTCATCCACAGACTGTTTTCTTCCAGTCTTGCAGTTTCCATAAAATGTCCCTGCTCCACCATGGAAGAACAGTACTGTACCTGATACTGCAGCTGCCAGCTGCGCTGACCATCCTCCACTTCTTCCTCTCCCGGTATCCATTCCATTGGGAATCCGGCAAACGGAAAGCTCTCCTGCAGGCTGACCCTCTTCTGTGATTCGATAAACAGGCGGACATACATCAGATATCCCAGCTGCTCCACCAGACGCAGCGGCTTTTTTTCCTGCTCCGCTTTCAGTGTTTTTAAAAGTTCCTGTATTTTTTCTCTTACTTCTGTTTTGGTTGTGTTTTTTTCCATACTATACTCCTGTTTTCCACATACCGGTTGGAAATCGTGATTTTTTCCACCGTCCACTCCTGGTTTTCCACTCCGTCTTCTATCGTAAGCACTGCCAATGTCAAAGGTGCGCCGAACCGCGGTCTGCCGCAGCTTCCCGGATTCAGCCAGAGTCTTCCGTCGATTTCTTCCACGGTAAACTTATGACTGTGCCCGAAGACAACCACCTGTACACCGTCCAGGTCCCAGGAAACATCTTTTCTGTCATGCACCATGAAAAAGGAAACACCAGCCTGACAAAACCGTTGTGTTTTCGCGATGCGCTCCGCCCATCCCCGGTCGTTATTTCCACGTACCAGATAAAAAGGGGCATTTGGTTTCAGATGCATCCAGAGCTGATCCAGTGTCTGACTGTTATCCACATCTCCGGCATGCAGGACCACATCGCAGGAAGCGATCAGCTCCAGAACCGGTGGATGTAATTTCCCATGAGTGTCTGATATGATCCCGATTTTCATCGTTTCATCCTCCTACTCCACGCCCACCTTTTTACAGATATCGTTCAGGCAGCAGCGATCACAGTACGGTTTGGTTCTTGCCGTGCAGATTTCTCTTCCATGCATCACCAGACGGTGACAGAAATCGCTTCCCTCTTCCGGTGGAACCAGCTCCCACAGTGCCATCTCCACTTTTTTCGGATCTTTGATCCCGTCTACCAGTCCCATCCTGTTGGTCAACCGGATGCAGTGAGTATCGGTCACGATCGCCGGTTTTCCAAAGACATCTCCCATGATGAGATTGGCACTTTTCCTTCCCACACCCGGCAGTTTTAATAATGTTTTGAAATCGTCCGGTACTTTTCCCCCGTATTCATCCCGCAGCATCTTCATGCAGGCACTGATATCCCGTGCCTTGCTCTTTCCCAGACCGCAGGGACGCACGATTGTCTCGATATCTTCCACATCTGCCGCTGCCAGTGCTTCCACACTGGGGTATTTTTCAAACAGTCCCTCCACGACCACATTCACCCTGGCATCGGTACACTGCGCTGCCAACCGCACGCTCACCAGCAGTTTCCACGCCTGGTCATAATCCAGGGTGCACGCCGCATCGGGATATTCTTTCTTCAACCGCTCTATAATCTCCAGGGTTCTCTGTTTTTTTGTCATTTTCTCCCTCCTGAAAATTTATCTTTCTGTATGTAACTGCTTCGTAGCTTTACTCTTTTCCACTCACCATACAGTTACACCTGTTTTTATCATTTTTCTGCGGATTTCTTTTTTTCCGCTGAATAGTTCTATTTTAACATACTTTGCCCCCTCTGAAATCCCCAGATTCTATTTTTTCTCATCAACTTTCTTTTTAACGGTTAAAATGCGTTTTCCTCTACCATTCTTCTCATTGCTTTTGTTCATCTTATCTCTTTACATTTTGGATTCTCAGGCAGTATAATAAACTGCGCTTGTAATAAAAATCGGATTGCCAAACAGTTACAGAAAACATTTATATGGAGAATCAACATGAGTACAAATAAGAAAGCATTATTTTTTGATATCGACGGAACCATCTTAAGTGAAATCACCGGTAAGATCCCCGAATCTGCCTCTGCTGCCCTGAAAAAAGCCCATGATCTCGGACATCTTTTATTCATCAACACCGGACGGACCATCTGCTGTCTGCCGCCGATGATCTGTCAGCTGCCGTTCAGCGGTTATCTGTGTGGCTGCGGAAGCTATATTGTATACAACGATGAGGTGCTCACCTCCACGCAGATCCCGAAGGAGCGTCAGGCGGAAATCATCCGACAGGTAAAAGCGGCAAATGCAGGACTACTTCTCGAGGGAAAAGAGGACTGCTACCGTTCTTCCCATATTACCCGGTTTGCAAAGCTGGAGGGAACCTGCCGTTATCTCGCCACACTGGGACTGACCAGAGAACACTATATCGAGAGCGGACTTTGCGACTTTGACAAATTCGTCATCTACACCGATGAGCAGACCGATACCGACACGCTGTTCCCTGCACTGTCAAAAGATATGGATCTGATCGACCGGCTGGGCGGTATCTATGAAGTTGTGCCGAAAGGATATTCCAAAGGAACCGCCATTGATTTTATCCTGAAACACTTCGGACTGGGACTGGATGATGCTTATGTCTTCGGTGACAGCAGTAATGACCTTGCCATGTTTACTTATGGTAAACACACCGTGGCTCTGGGACATCACGACCCTGTGCTCGATCCGTATACGGAGTATGTCACAGATACTGTGGAAAATGACGGACTGATGAAAGCAATGGCTCATTACGGACTGATCTGATCCACCACCCTTCTGGCTCGTTGCCCTCCCCGTTCACTATTGCGGCAGTCGTCAAGGTCTTGTGCAAGCCCGGACTTTGCCTCATTACCCGCGTATATACCAAAATCCGCCCGACAGATTTTTTCTGTCAGACGGATTTTTGCTTTTATTTATGCATTTTTAATGCTCTTAATCTTATATTTTCTCTGGTATTCCTCTGTGAACGGGTTCTGTTCCTCACGGTCTTCCACCTCCAGATACGGTCTGTGGTGTCCCACATAACGGTATGCCGGACGGATGATCTTACCGGCGTTGACCAGTTCCTCCAGACGGTGTGCGGACCATCCTGCCATACGGGAAATCGCAAAGATCGGGGTGAACAGCTCTCTCGGGATGCCAAGCATCGTGTAAACGAATCCACTGTAAAAATCGACATTTGCACATACCGGTTTGAATAGTTTTCTCTTGTGCATGATCAGTTCACCTGCAATCTCTTCCACTTTCTCATACAGGGCAAATTCTCTGGTCTTTTCCTTTTCTTCTGCCAGGAATTTTGCATAACGTTTCAGGATCACTTCACGCGGGTCACTCAGTGTATATACCGCATGTCCCATACCATAGATCAGGCCTGCATGGTCAAAGACCTTCTTATCCAGAATATCATTCAGATAATCTCTCAGAGATTCTTCATTTTCCCAGTCCGGGCAGTTTTCCATGATATTTTCAAACATGTCCTGAACTTTCAGATTGGCACCACCGTGTTTTGGTCCTTTCAGGGAACCGATAGATGCCGCTACAGCAGAATAGGTATCCGTTCCGGAAGATGTTACCACATGATTGGTAAATGTGGAGTTGTTACCACCACCATGCTCTGCATGAAGTACCAGCGCGATATCGAGAACCTTCGCTTCCAGTTCGGTAAACTGACCGTCTTCGCGGAGCATATACAGGATGTTCTCGGAAAAGCTGTACTCTTTCTTCGGGTTTTTGATCAGCAGATTTTCATCCTGACGGAAATGCCGGTAAGAATGATACGAATATACAGCGATCAGCGGCATTTTTGCGATCAGCTGCATGGACTGGCGCAGGGCATTTTCCACGCTGGTGTTATCCGGATTATCATCGTAGGTGTACAGAGTCAGCACACATCGCTGCATGGCATTCATGATATTTTCGTTGGATGCTTTCATGACAACATCACGGATAAAGCGGTTGTTCAGATTCATCATATCCGACAACAGATCATTAAACATCGCTGACTGTCTTGCGTTCGGGATACGTCCGAACAGCAGTGTATAGATGACTTCCTCGAAGCCTTTTTTTCTTTTCTCCAGGCTCGCCACCATATCCGCTACGTTATATCCCTGGAAAAATAACTGTCCGTCTGCCGGGATCTTTCTTCCGTCTTCATACGTATAACCGACAACGTCCGAGATCTCTGTCAGACCAGTCAGTACACCTTTTCCGCTGGAGTCACGCAAACCTCTTTTTACATCATATTCCTGATACAGGTTCTGATCGATCCGGCCGGATGCCAGACAGTACTGTAACAGTTCGCTAAACTCCCGTTTATGTTCTTCTTCTATATTCAGAAATTCTTCTGCTCCCATGGGTCTTCCTCCTGTTTTTCTCTATTATTTCTGCTCTTACAGATTCTCAGCGATTGCTTTGATAAATCCTTCACTGTTTAATACGGTTGGATCTTCCATGGTTGTGATCAGAGCCAGGTCTTTTGTCATCTTTCCTTCTTCGATGGTGCGGATGGTCGCTTCTTCCAGACGATCTGCAAAATCCATCAGTTCTTTGTTGTCATCCAGTTCTCCACGTTTTCTCAGAGCACCGCTCCATGCAAAGATCGTTGCCACAGAGTTGGTGGATGTTTCTTCCCCTTTCAGGTGTTTGTAGTAGTGACGCTGTACGGTTCCGTGTGCAGCTTCGTATTCATAGTAGCCGTCCGGAGATACCAGTACTGAGGTCATCATTGCCAGAGAACCGAAAGCAGAGGATACCATATCACTCATCACATCGCCGTCATAGTTTTTACATGCCCAGATGTAACCGCCCTCTGATTTCATCACACGGGCTACGGCATCATCGATCAGTGTATAGAAATAAGTGATTCCTGCCTCTTCGAATTTTTCTTTGTAATCCGCATCAAAGATTTCCTGGAAAATGTCTTTGAAGGTATGGTCGTATTTTTTGGAAATAGTATCTTTGGTTGCAAACCACAGATCCTGTTTCGTATCCAGTGCGTAGTTAAAGCAGCTTCTTGCAAAGCTTTCAATGGAGTTGTCCAGGTTGTGCATACCCTGTGCAACACCAGGTCCTTTGAAATCAAAGACCAGTTCTTTTGTCTGAGTTCCGTCTTCTGCGGTGTAAACCAGTTCTACTTTTCCAGGTCCCGGAACTTTCATCTCGGTGTTTTTATACACATCGCCGTATGCATGTCTTGCGATGGTGATTGGTTTTTTCCAGTTTTTTACGCACGGCTCGATACCTTTCACAACGATCGGAGCACGGAAAACGGTTCCGTCAAGGATCGCACGGATGGTTCCGTTCGGACTTTTCCACATTTCTTTCAGATCATACTCAGTCATACGTGCGGCGTTTGGAGTAATGGTTGCACATTTGACTGCAACACCGTATTTCTTAGTTGCCATGGCTGCATCGATGGTTACCTGATCATCGGTCTCGTTTCTGTGTTCCAGACCCAGATCGTAGTATTCGGTTTTCAGGTCGATGTAAGGAAGCAGCAGATCATCTTTGATCATCTTCCACAGAATTCTTGTCATCTCGTCTCCGTCCATCTCTACCAGTGGTGTTGTCATCTGAATTTTACTCATTTCTTATCTCCTCCTGTTTATTCTCTTATTTTATTCTGCTTTTTGTCTTTCGAACCGTTTGAGATTTCTGGTTTTTCTCTTTTACAGATTTTATTGGTATCTTTCAGTGCAGATCCAGGTTTTCGATTACATGCTGAATATGTTCGTTTGCCAGCTGCTCCGCCAGATCTCCATCTCGTTGTCTGATTGCTTCCAGGATCCTTTTATGTTCTTTCACGGATTCCTGCGCACGGTGTTCTGTTTTTACGGAATGGGAGCGCGCCATTTTCACATAATGAAGAAAATCGGTCAGCACGTGTTCGAGCATCCGGCTTCCCGATGCCCGGTACATGATCTCATGAAATCTTCCATCCAGCCGGACCATCTGCTTGCTCTCCGGCTTCTTTACATGAAATTCAGATAAAAGGATTACCTCTTCCAATTCTGCCAGTTCTTCTTCTTTGATTTGTTCTGCCGCTTTTCTCGCTGCCAGACCTTCCAGTCTTGCCCGCATATGATAGATGTCTTCCACATCTTTCCGGGAGATGCCGATTACTTTGGCACCACGGTTGGGTGCAATCTCCACCAGACCTTCCAGATCCAGCTGCCGCAGGGCTTCCCGCACCGGTGTCCGGCTGACTCCCAGTTGTTTCCCCAGGGTTGCTTCTTTCAGTTCTTCACCGGGAGTGTAGTTTCCGGATAAGATGTCGTCCCGGATCCGGTTGAAGATCTGGCCCCCCAGGGATTGTTCCTGATATTCCATAGTTGCCTCCAGATTGATTCTGTGCTTTTATTCTTTTTTGTATTGCATGCTTGTATTTTTGTATCTTTGTATGATTGTATACAATTATACAGGATATGTCAACAGGGAATTGAAAGAAATAATTGTTGGAGGGATTTTTCAGGGCGAATTTTTCAAGGCGGACGCATCAGGCAGGGATTTGCTCTGCTGGCAGCGTGGGCAGGGGAACTTTGAGCTAGCCGCTAACTCCGGCTATGATTCACGAGGGTCAGCTGACCCTCGCGAAAGCCTGCGTAAGCGTCGGATCTCAAAGCTTCCCCTAAGCGCCCACAAAGTGCTGCCTGCAGAACAAATCCCTGCCTGATGCTGTTCGTTGGCTGAAACTATAGAAACCGAAATCTTGTAAATTCAAATTACCATGATATTGGGGGCAAAAGGTATTTTGGCTACTTACTCATGTTTTTTGCGGGATAACTATTCAGTAGCCATTATCCCGCGAGGTGTTTTGGCATAAATATGCCAAAATCCCGAGACATACAAGCAAAAATGCCATCACCGAAGGTGATTTTAAATGCATTTTTGCTCGTAACTGTGAAGGTACTGAACAGTTACTTTGCGGGTTTCTTATTTCTGTCTTATATAGATAAGCATATAACAAAAAGAAATAGCACACACGCCAAAGTGATTGCTATTTCTTTTTAATATAATATCGCAGAAGGCAAGTCGGCTTTTCACCGGATTCCCTTCCTATGTAGATGATTTCCCAGACTGTCTTTCAGGGAGCACATTTTTTTACTTGCTATGCTTCAACCTCAATCAGATCTTTCGTAAAGTGGTTCAGGACTTCGCAACCGTCTTCGGTGATCAGAACCAGGTCTTCGATTCTTACGCCAATGCCACCCGGGACATAGATGCCCGGTTCTACGGAGAAGCACATGCCTGGTTTCAGGACTTCTTCGTTGGTGAAGGAGACATCGCCAAACTCGTGGACTTCCAATCCGATGTTGTGTCCGGTACGATGGGTGAAGTATTGGCCATAGCCCTGTTCTTCGATGTAGTCTCTGGCTGCGCGGTCTACGTCGCAGAATCTTGCACCCGGTTTTGCAGCTTCGATTCCGCGGCGGTTGGCTTCTTTGACGATCGCATAGATTTTCTTTGCCTCTTCGCTGGCTTTTCCGATAAATACAGTTCTTGTCATATCAGCACAGTATCCGTTGACCAGGCATCCCACATCCAGGACTACCGCATCGCCATAACTTCCTTTGGAATCGTCTGTTTCATGATGCGGATCTGCTGCATGGGCGCCGTACGCGATGATCGGCTCGAAGGAATGTCCCTGAGCACCGTTTTTCAGATAGATTTTCAGGAGTTCTTCTCCCAGCTCCGCTTCTGTCATTCCTTTGCTTACAAGCGGGATCAGTTCTTCAATACTGGTATCGTTACAGCGGGATGCCACACGCATCTTTTGCTGCTCTTCTTCTGTTTTGATCTGGCGGATATGATCTATGATCGTGGATGCATTACTATACGCATCTCCCACCTGAAGTTCCATCAGGCGAAGCAGGAACCGCGCCGGCCAGGTTTTGTCGATACCGATGGTTCCGCCTTTTCTCATATGGGAAGCCAGAACTTCCACACAGTCATCGGTATCATCAAAGTATACGACTTTGATTCCCAGTTTTTCTTCATCCTGCGGAAACAGCTTTCCGATCACCAGTACCGGCTCTTTTTCCACATCCAGTCGTAGAACCATCATACGTTCTCCACATGCATAATACTGTCCGGTCAGATAATACACAGCCATCGGATCTGTCACAAGAAACTGTTCCAGATTCATCTTGCGCATGTCTTCGATTACTTTTTCTATTCTTGTCATGTCCATTTTCATTCGTCCTTTCTTTTTGCACCCGGTTTTTCTTTTAAGTTTTCCCGGTGCACCCGTGTTTCTCACGGTCTCTGCCCTGCATTATACACCTGTTTATTTCCATATACCATACTATTTTGTCAGTTCCGTTATTCTCCGTAAACTTTGCAAATTCTAATATTTCATCTTATACAGGATTATTTTTTTACTTTCACTAAAATAATCTGTTTTATATCAGGCAAAAGGCGAAAAGCCTTTGAAAAACTTTTCGCCTCTTGCAATCACTCATTTATTTTATGACAGCGGAATATACGCATGATACAGTTGGTCATTTCCTTTTGCTACCGCTCCGGCTTCTTCGTACCAGTTGTATTCTACTTCTTCCTCTTCGTCTCCCCACACTTCCGGGCAGTCGGTTTCTTCCCAGTCTAACGGGATTTTGTGATGATCCTGCCGGGATGCTTTTAACATAATCTGGTGCAGTTCTTCGTTTTCTTCTGCTGTCAGCACTCCTGGTTTTGCTGAGACAAACAGAGAGGTTCCGGACTCTGCAACAACATCCGCCCACTGACGATTCAGGCTCCACGGGATGGAACCCGTAATACCTACGCAGTCCGCATCCACATCAAAAAATGTTCCATGCTGTGGCAGACAGAATGCCAGAGTGTTGACTCCCATTTTCTTTGTTCTCTCCCAGGTGATACCGCTGGTATCGTCTCCGGTTCGCTGCAGCTGCATCAGACCTGCCCCCAGATGGCCGATGGTATTACAGCCCATGATCAGAGTATGGTGCTTTTTCGCAGCCTCATAAATTGCCTGGTACAGTCCGGTTACAATCTCCGCACTGGTCTTTGAAGTATCGTAAAATTGCCATCCGTCCTCTGTCGGGAACGGGTTCATCTCCACGCCCCACCTTCCGAAGATATCAAAAGTGGTAAAATCATGTTTGATCAGTGTATAACCCCAGTTACAGATCCTTTCCACATCTTCCTGAATATAGGAAAGGACTCCCGGATGGGAAGGATCCAGACAATCGTTATGGGATAATCTCCATTCCTTGGGAATCGTCTCTTCTTCATTCAATAAGAATCGAACCCAGATGCCAGGGCGTACGCCTTTTTCTTCCAGTTTTTTTGCCAGTGCACTCATATCAGGGAATTTTTTATTTCCCTTTTTCCATGGACCACCATTGTACTCATTCAGGCGGTGATGTTCTTGCCAGCAGTCATCGATCACCATGTACGGCGGATTGTCCACACCTTTGGTCAGTTCCACGATATAGTCGGTATCCTGCAGGATCTCTTCTTCTGAACTGTCTCCATAAGCATAATACCAGTTATTACTTCCATAAACCGGATAGTCCGGTAAGATCGGATCGGTGCACATGACTTTGCAAAACTCTCTGGCACTCTCGAAAGTCCCCATTCCCTCAGTTTGCATCGCTACGATCTGAGCAGCCCGAAGTTTTCTACCGGAAAGCTGCACACCGCTACCGCCACAGCGCACATCCATCACCAGTGTAATTCCACGGGTATCTGCCTGCCAGAAACACATCGCGGAAGGTCTTACCTTTACCCCATATCCTGTCACAGTTTCTCCGACCGCTGCCAGAAAATACCACGGCATAAAACGGCTGCCGCTGACACCTTTCCAGTCCACATCCCCGTATGTTCTCTCCCAGGAACCGCCAAGGATCCGCGATTTCTTATTGACCGGGGTGTTCCAGCGGAGTTTGATCGTTTTTACTTTTGTCTGATCTGCGGTCAGCCAGACTTCTTCTGTCTCCGGCATGGTTTCATATTCTACCATAACATCGCCTTTTTCTGTTCTCTTTGCATCCTTCTCTCCGATCCAGACACTATCTTCTGTCTCTACCGTAATAAAAGAAGGAATTCCTAATCTATATTGTTTTTGCATGATTCTGCTTCTCCTTTTTGTCTTCTGTAAGTTTCCGTTATGTCCTGTCTGTTTTCCTGTGTTATTACGTAATTGCTCCATACCATCACAGATACATTCTTAGGTTTTTTTTGTAGTATACTTTCCTTTTTCGCTTACAAGCTGAAGTTCTTCTCCCATCTCCCGGTAGGCTTTGGGGCTCGTTCCGAAATGCTGCTTGAAAATCTTGGAAAATGCCAGCTGGTCCTGATACCCCACTGCTGCAGCGACAGCATTGATCTGCATACCGGTATTCCGCAGCATCTCTCTTGCTTTTTCCATCCGGAGGTTTACCAGATATTCCTGTGGTGAACAACCGATTGCCTTTTTAAAACTGCTGGTAAGGTAGCTTCGGTTGACTCCGATATAATCTGCCAGTTCACTGATTTTGATTTTTTCCCGATAGTGATGGGCAATATAATCCATCGCATGTTTCACATAAACACTTCCCGGATAGGAATGCTGATTGACTATTGCCGGAACAATCTTTTTATAGTCTTCCATCAATGTTGCAAAAAACAGCATCAGATAACCATTTCTTTTCAGTTCATCCGTATAAGAAAGCTGATGTGCCTCCAGAATTCCGTCAATATAACTATTCAGTTCTTTTCCACAATTCACTTTACGAATCGGAGTTCCTTTTGTAAATCCTGCATGCCCTGCATATTCCTGTGCACGATACCCGGTAAAGCCGACCCACATATAAGACCATGGATCTTCCCAGTCCGCCTCATACCAGGCTTCCACATCGGGACAAAGCAAAAACGCATCACCTGCGGTCAGTTCATATTTCTGATTATGAATCTCCAGTGTTCCCCTGCCACTCCTGATAATATGCAATACATAAGTCGTACGCATATTCGGACCATATCTGTGGCCGGGTTCACAATATTCCCAGCCACAGTAGATCAGACATAGGTCTGCCGAATCCTTTTGCAGATCTTCCAGAGCACGGAATCTGGCAGAATTGGTATAGCCTGATACATGTTTCATTTTTATCAATCCACTTTCTTAATTGTATACAGTAAGGAAGCAAAATCTCCACCCTTTTTATTCAGCTCCTGTCTGTCGACCGGGATACCTGCACGCATCAGTTCATCCCCGTATGCTTCATATGTTTTTACCTGATTTCCTTCTGTATCGTAACCGTAGCGTTTTGCCAGTTCTGTGTCGAAAGAAGAGGACGGGGTCAGATCACAGCTTACCTGATATTTTGCATCCGGATCCAGACCTTCCAGTTTCAGGCGCAACCAGGATGCATTGACTTTGTTCAGTCTCTGGTACAGTGCCGCCACTGCCTGTGTCTTATCCTGAGAAACAACCATCCATGCCGTCTCATTTCCTTCAAACGGACTCAACAGACGGTAGAAATCGCCGTCTACCTGGATCAATTCCCGGTATTCTTTCATAAATGCAATTTGTTTTTTAACACTTGCCATCTCCGCATCACTGAGCAGATTCAGATCCAATTCATAACCGAAAGTTCCAAAGTAAGCGACATTCGCTCTTGTCTCGATCGGTGTCGTACGGTATAACTGATGGTTCGGTACCGCAGATACATGAGATCCCATGCTGACGATCGGATATACATAAGAAGTACCGTACTGGATCTTGGTTCTCTCACTGGCATCGGTATCATCACTGGTCCATGTCTGTGGTGCAAAATACAGCATGGCAGGATCAAATCTTGCGCCACCGCTTGCACAAGACTCAAACAGGATCTCCGGGAATTCTGTGGTCAGTCTGGTATACAGATCATACACACCTAAAATATATTTGTGCATCACTTTACCCTGCTGGGACGGTTCGGTTCCTTTACTGTAAGGCTCCGTCATATAACGATTCATATCCCATTTAATATAGGAAATCGCGGATTCACGGATCACTTTTGCAACCATCTCATAAATATAGTCAACCACTTCTTTTTTCGAAAAATCCAGAACAAACTGATGTCTTGCATGCGACTCAAAACGTTCCGGTGCACTGATGATCCAGTCCGGATGTGCACGGTAAAGATCACTGTCTTTGTTGACCATCTCCAGTTCTACCCACAGACCAAATTTCAGTCCCAGTTCTTCTACTTTTCTGGAAAGACCACTGATGCCGGAGGGCAGTTTTTTCAGATTGACATACCAGTCACCCAGTCCACGGTAATCATCATCTCTTGCACCGAACCAGCCGTCATCCAGAACAAAGAGTTCCACACCTGCTTCTTTTGCTTTTTTCGCAATATTCAGGATTTTTTCTTCATTGAAGTCAAAATAGGTTGCTTCCCAGTTGTTTAACAGGATCGGGCGTACCTGGTCTCTCCAGGTTCCGTGCATCAGACGTTTCCGGTAGATTCTGTGATATGTCTGACTCATCTTATTCAGACCCTGATCGCTGTAAACCATAACTACTTCCGGTGTCTGGAAGGATTCTCCCTGTGTCAGTTCCCAGCTGAAGTCTTCCGGGTTGATTCCCATCATCACACGGGTCATATCAAAAGTGGAGACTTCTACCTGTCCCAGATGGTTGCCGCTGTATACCAGGCTGAACCCATATACTTCGCCCTGATTTTCCGTGGTATGCGGACGTTTCAGTGCCAGGAAGGGATTATGCTCTGCACCACAGCAGGTTCCGTTCAAACTCTGGATACTCTGGATACCCATCTCCAGTTTTCTGTTTTTCACATACCGTTCTCTTGACCATCCACCGGAAAGCTGTACCATCTCATAATCCATGTCGTTGAATTCCACACTGGCACTCATGATCTTATCCAGAACGATCTTTTCGCTTCCATTGTGAGAAACCTTTGCATTTCTTGTGATCACCGGATACTCTTCATAAATGGTATAAGACAGAATCAGATCGGTATCCATCACTGCATCATGAAGTGTTATTTCCAGTGTCTGTGCCTCATCCCCGCTTTCTACATAGGTGGCTGGAAGCGGAAGAATATTTTTCTTTCCGTTGTAAATCTCATGAAATGCATAAGTAAAATTCACGATCCTGCTTCCGTTCTCCTGTGCGATCGTCAGTGCCGGGCTTCTGTAATCACCGGTTCCATAAGTCGGGAATTCCTGTTTTGTATACTGCATGGAAAGGATACCCGGTTCCGGAACACAGACGGACATCTGGGAGCGCATACACTCTTCATGAAGGTAGGTAAAATCTTCCCGGTCATGAATTCTCTTTCCATAATATAACTGCTCTAACTGTTCGTTTTCCATGATACGGATGATATAACTTACTTCAGCGTTATACAGATGAAAACATCTGCTCTCTTTGTGGAATACAATTGCCATTTTCTTCTCGTCTCCTTTCAAAATAAGCCGACGCACATACCTGTCACGCCGGCTTTGTCTCGATTTATATTTATTATAACTTACCACCGCTGGTTGCGATACCCTCGATAAACTGTTTCTGGAAAATCATATATAAAATGATCATCGGGATACATGCGATCAGAGATGCCGCCATCAATTCCGGGAATTTGGAACTGTACTGACCCTGCATCTTCGCCAGTGCGGAAGAAAGAACCAGCATATCTTTATCTGTATTTACGATCATCGGCCACATCAGATCTTTAAATGCGAACACTGCGGTAAAGATACCCAGTGCAACCATACTGGATCTGGTCAGCGGAGCCATGATATACAGGAAGGTCTGTCCGATATTACAGCCATCCAGACGGGCTGCTTCTTCCAGATCATTCGGCAGTCCCATATACCCCTGTCTGAGCAGGAAAGTACCGAACGCCGTTACCATACCAGGGAATACCAGAGCAAAAATGGTGTTCAACATCCCCATCTTGCTTACCATCAGATACTGCGGTGTGATGAAGATCTGTCCAGGAACCATCATCTGCAGCAGTACCAGTGAAAAGCAGAAATCTCTTCCTTTAAAATGCAGTCGTCCGAAAGCATAGCCTGCCATAGTTGCTGTCAGAACCGCACAGAGTACACGGAAGAAAATCATCAGCAGTGTGTTTTTATACAGTAATAAGAAGTTCATATTGCTGATAACCTCTTTAAACGCATCCGTTCTCCACTCTCTCGGAAAGATAACGAACGGATTCACGCTGGTTGCCTCTGTTACTGTCTTAAACGCTGTTAAAATCATCCATAAAAACGGAACTAACATCGTAATCGATACAAGGATCATAATGACCTGAATCAGGACATTGATCGCTGTCTGTTTTGTTTTCATGCTGTCCATACTGCTTCCTCCCTCCTAATTATAGAATACCCATTTTTTCTGAGCTACCATCTGGATTGCTGTAATGATCAGGGTAATGATCAGCAGCAGGATAACAATTGTGGAACCATATCCTACGTTCTTATTGGTAAAACTGTACTTATAGAACAGGAATACCAGAGACTGGGTTTTTTCCAGTGCCGGATTGGATTTTTCCATTACCATGTAGATCAGATCGAATACCTGCAGGGATCCGATGATACGTGTGATCATAACAAAGAAGATGGTCGGGGATAACAGTGGGATAGTAATGTTAAAGAAACATTTGATCCCGGTAGCACCGTCAATTTCTGCTGCCTCGTAGTAATCATGAGGGATTTCCTGAAGACCGGCGATAAACAGTACCATGTTATAACCTATAATAGACCAGATACCGATGACTGCGATAGAGAATACAGCAATCTTCGGATTAGAGATCCATTTTACATTTACGTGGAACAGATTGTTGATCAGACCAAAATCCGAGTTAAAGAGCCATCTCCATACCATAGCTACCGCTGCCGGAGCTGCAACCATAGGAAGGAAGATAATAGTACGATAGGCGCTTCTTCCTCTCATCTTTCTGTTCAGCAGAACTGCCAGAACCAGGGCGATACAGATGGAGAAAGGTACTTCTACAATCGCATATTTAAATGTGTTGATCAGTGCCTGCCAGATTTCCTGGCTTCCGAATACTTTCTGGTAGTTTTCAAAACCGATGAAGATATTTCCTTTACCGAAATCACCGGTCTTAAAAAAGCTCTGATAAATTGTCTGGAAAATCGGGATAATATTTAATACAACCAGACCGATCACGGTTGGAAGAATAAACAGCCAGCCCCATAAAAATTCGCTTCGCTGTCTTCCGGTTGTTTTCACTTTCGCTTTACCTGCCAAACCACTCACTCCTTTTTCAAACACAGGCAGATTCTTTCGAACCTGCCTGCTCTTTGGTTACTGCTTAATTTTTCCAGTTACTGTCGAATTACTGCTCGTCTGCCAGGCATTCGTTCATCTGATCTGCCATTGCTTTACAAGCTTCTTCCATGGTTTTGTCACCACTGAATACGTCTTTCATGATTTCACTGTCTTCATTTTCCCATGTTACTGTAGTTCTGGAGTATGGTCTGATTACCATGTCATCCATCATGTTCAGATAAGCCTGCAGGTTGAAGTCTGCGGATTTTGCCCATGCATCAGATGTTCCTGTATATGCGGACATTGTTACTCCAAGTTCTGCCTGTTTTTCCTGAGCTTCTTTGGATCCCAGGTATTCGATCAGCTGCCAAGCTTCATCCGGATGTTCGGTTGTTGCAGATGCCGCCCAACCAAGTCCGTTATAGATAGATGCTCTTCTTCCTGTTGTTGCGCTCTTCGGAAGTTCTACGCAGTCACAGTTTGCGGCTGTGTATTCGTTGTCACGGTATGCAGCCAGCATCCAGGAACCCTGTGTGATCATGGCAACTTTACCGGATTCGAACAGAACGTCGTTACCGTTCTCAGACATGGTTTCCAGAGAAGGCATTACACCGTCATTGATCCATCCTTCCATGGTCTGCATTGCTTCAATGGTTTTCGGATCGTCCCATCCGGACTGTGTCTTGTCATCATTGATGATGTATCCGCCGTTATCGTAAACCATGTTATAATAACCATCCTGGTTGCTTCCATTTCCCATCGCAAGACCATACTGGCTTCCGTCATCTTTTGTCAGTTTCTTTGCTGCTTCTGTTACATCATCCCAGGTCCAGTCTGCGGTAGGATACTCCAGTCCGGCTTCATCAAACAGTGTTTTGTTGTACCACAGTGCGATGGTATCTACATCTTTCGGCACTGCATAGTATTTATCATCGTATGTATACAGTCCCCAGATATCTTCCGGATAATTTGCCGGATCGATCTCACTGCTGTCTGCGATTTTATCTGTCAGATCCAACAGCATATCATTGGACATGTATCTTTCACTTTCATTGGAATGCATCCAGAATACATCCGGTAAAGATCCGCCCTGTGCGCCGGATTCCAGCAGTGTCCAGTACTCGTCCCATTTAACAACAGATACTTTTGTTTTGATACCGGTCTTCTCGGTAAAGTCATTCATGATCTGTGTCAGACCAGGTTCCTGGTTGGAATCCCAGATGGTTACGGACAGTGTAACATCACTGGATGAGCTGTCGGAGCTGTCTGCGGTATCCGTTGTTTTTGCATCCGATGATGAGTTATCGGATGAGCCGCTGGAGCTTCCGCCACATGCTGCCATGGACAATGCCATTGTACTTGCCAGTAAAAGTGCCATTGCTTTTCTTAATTTCATATGTTTTTCCTCCTTATATTGGACATTCTCAGGTAAGCGTTCCTTCGTTTCGCTCCCCCTGACTGATGACATCATTATACGGATATATGTCAAAATAATAAATAGATGTATGTTTTTAAAATATGGATTAATGTTGTATTATTGTGTACTTTCTATATTTTTCGTTCGTTTTTCTTACTTCATTAGGTGTTTTTTACGTCATTTTATTTATTATTCTGTTTTTTGTTGTTATTTTCACATATATCATTCTGTTTTTTTCTACACGCCTATCTTTATTCTTACATTTATACGCAACATTTTCCCATATTTTATATGGTGTTTCTCTGTTTTTTACAATTTTACACATTTGCGCATGTATATATTACACAAGATTTGATTTTATATTCCGAAACCACTTGGCATTTCGCCATATCTGGTCTAGAATGAGTTATTGTGGAGTTTTACCTGTACTTTGATTTTACAAACGGAAGGAGTTTCGATATGAATTTTTTAAATGAAGACAACATCGTTTTTGTGGCACTGAATAAGATCGGCGATATCGTTCTGGCCAACCTGCTGTTTATCCTCTGCAGCATCCCGCTGGTTACCATCGGTCCTTCACTGACGGCACTCTATCACTGTATGCTGCGTACGGTCAAGGGGAACAACAACGGGACTGTAAAGACTTTTTTCCTGGCATTTCGTCAGTCATTCCGACAGTCTCTGATCGTCTGGCTCGGTCTTGTGGTTGTCGGGCTGCTATTATTTCTCGACACCCGTTTTCTTTTGCAGACCGGCTCAGAGACAGGTAAACTTTTTTATTATCTTTCCGGAATCGTACTGGCACTTGTCGTAATCCTGGCGCTCTACGTCTTTCCTGTGATCGCAGCTTTTTCAAATACACTGAAAAATCTTTTAAAGAATGCTTTCTTATTTGCCTTCATGCATTTTCCTTCCACACTTGCCATCGCGGTAATCTCCATTCTGCCGATGTATATGACCTATCAGGATCTGAAACTGCTGCCGCTGTATGCATGCTGCTGGTTTTTCTTCGGATTTGGACTGACGGCTTATATCAATTCATTTTTCTTCTATCGGATGTTCAAGCCATATCTCGAGACGGATGAAGAAGAAAAGGCCGTACGGGAAGAGGAACATCCACAATAATTACCTTGACCACCCATTACTGATATGTAATTTTCTGTAAAGCAAAAAAGTGACACAGCAGCATCTACCCATGCCCTGTGTCACTTTTTACTTTCAGACAGCTGCATATATTCTTCCTTTTATACCCCGAGAATCTTACGCAGTTCATTATGCGGCCGCTCCGCATTTCTCTGATAAATATCCACATAGTTCCAGTCACTGCTTCTGTCACAGAATGCCGGGTAGAGGAATCCACACTCCGGCTGTCCCGGTTCGTAGTCGCCGCTGACCGGAGCGAAGATGCAGATCAGATATTCGTAGACTTCTTCCGACTCTCCCACCCGCTCATGATCTGCCGCTTTCACCGGGATATCGTAGCGGTCATGGAACATATACACGGCATAATCTCCGTAGGAACGGTACTCTCCCCCTGCAATCTCATAAAAGGTATCCATCAATGCATCATTTTTCAGTCCGCTGTTCCTGATCCCGTTTAACAGCTGCCACATCGTTCCGGCTGTCATCTGTTCTTTCGGAAACCGGTACCGTTTCAGGTTGACATTGGTTTCTGAAAACGGAACTGCTTTTGCCAGTGCCAGATTTTTCTCCTTATCTGCCGGTGACAATTTCAGAAAATTGGTATTAAAGGTTCCGTCCACATCCCCTTCCCGATCCATGTAAGCTCCCGCGATCCGTGTCATCGAGGATCGTTTTACTGTCATCCGCCGGGTCAGTTCCAGCATATCTTCTCTGTTAATCCGCATAATTTTCTCTCCGTCTGCTTTGTGCCAGTACACTTTTTCTTTCACTGCATCATTTGTCATGATTTGTCGTTATCATGACCGTCATTCGCCGCTCCCGATGAACAAGTGAATAAGCTAACGCTCATTATTTCATGATTCGCACCTTCGGTGCTTGACGCTGCTTTCGCAGCTATCATGACCGACATTCGCCGCTCCCCATAACCGTGCAAGCACGCTTCTGGCTCGCTAACGCTCATTATATCATATACAGCATCACCATCAGTGGCATCGTTACGATGCACACCAGGGTGGTAAATACATTGATCGAGCTTGCATACGCAGCATCTCTTTTGTAAAGTTGTGCCATCTGTGTGATCGTTACCGCCGTCGGCGCAATCACCGCCAGCAGGCTGATCAGCAGGATCGTTTTTGCATTCTCCATCGGAATCAGCGGTGCCGTCAGTTTCAGACACAGGGTAATGATTCCCGGCACTACGATCATTTTCAAAAATACGATACCATAGATTCTCCGTTTTCCAAAGACCAGCTTCCAGTCCACACCTGCTAAAAGCATGCCGATCATCACCATACTGATCGGACCGATCATACCCGCCAGGGATGAAGTCATAGAATCGAGAATCTTCGGCAGATGGATGTTACACAGAAAAAATACCAGTCCTGTCAGAATCGCGATCAGATTGATATTCTGCACGATCTTCTTCCAGTTCACCTGGCGCTGTCCCTGCATCAGGGACTGTCCGTGGGTCCATACGATGATCGTCTGTACGCACATAAAGCCACTGGCATAGATTACCCATTCCTCCCCCAGGATGGAAATGACCAGCGGCAGGATCAGATTCCCTGCATTGGAATAAATCAGAGACGCCGTCTCCACTTCATCCATTTTCAGCAGTTTTCTCAGAATTCCACAGACCACAAACAGCACCACATGGATCAGAATCGCCACAGCAACGGCAAGCAGAAAACCATTTCTTATCTTTGTGGAATATTCAATCTGAAAAGCATGGATCGTCACGCAGGGCAAAACCAGATAAATTGTCACCATGGAAAGTACCCTGCTGTCCTCTGTCTTTACGATTCCAAGCTTCACGATCAGAAAACCAAGTCCCATAATCAAAAACAATACAGCAATCTGCTGCATCAGCAATAAAGCAATCACTTTTTCATCCCCCATTTTCTTTCCTGTGCTTATTATAAATCTCCGGACTGCTTCCTACAATATATTTTTTACCGTCTTTGTCTTTTTTCTGTCAAATTCTTCCGTTGTGTGCTATGATGCTTATGACTATAAATGGTTCGTAACACGCTTTGCGGGATTTTATCCGTGAACCGTAACTTATTAATCATTCCCATGCAATACATGACGAACAGAAAGTGAGATTTCTTTATGACATTACCAAACGAATCTTCTTCCCTCACACGGGGCGAGAAAACAAAATACAGACTGGCAGAATCCATGAAGGAATGTATGTGTCACACCCCGGTAGATGCCATCACTGTCCGCCAGATCACAGAGAACTGCGGTCTGACCAGACAGACCTTTTACCGGAACTTCATGGACAAATTTGATCTCATCAACTGGTACTTTGATAAATTACTGATCAAATCCTTTGAATACATGGGACAGGGAAAAACTGTGCAGGAAGGGTTACAGTTGAAATTCTCCTATATTGGGGAAGAAAAAGAATTTTTCCGTGCCGCCTTCCGTTATGACCGGCAGAACTCCCTGCGGGAACACGATTTTCAGCTGATCTTCCGCTTTTATCAGGATCTGATCCAGTTAAAGACCGGCGCTCCGGCATCCGATGATATCCGGTTTCTCCTTGAGATGTACTGCCACGGATCAATCTCCATGACTATCGAATGGGTACTCTCCGGCATGGCAGCCTCCCCGGAAGACCTGGCACGCCTGATGGTGGAAGCCATGCCTGCGAAACTTGCAGACCTTTTTGCTTCTTTCGGCATTCTGACGGAATAAAACAAAAATTTTTTATCAAAATGTTACATTTGCCAGATTCTGTAACTTTCTTTTTTTCAAAAACATTGTTAATATAATCACAAAAGAACGGAACATCCGGAAAACGGTGATTCCCAGAAGAAAAGGAGTGTTTGTATTATGGCAAATCGTATCATGTTGAATCAGACTTCTTATCACGGAGCAGGTGCTATTCAGGAGATCGTTAATGAAGCAAAAGCACATGGATTTAAAAAGGCGTTCGTATGCTCCGACCCGGATCTGGTAAAATTCAATGTAACTTCAAAAGTTACCGACCTGTTAAAAGAAAACGGTCTAGACTATGAACTTTACAGCGACATCAAACCAAATCCAACCATCGAAAATGTACAGCACGGTGTACAGTCCTTCAAGGAATCCGGTGCTGATTATCTGATCGCTATCGGCGGTGGTTCCTCCATGGATACTTCCAAAGCCATCGGTATTATCATCGCGAACCCGGAATTTGAAGATGTCAGAAGTCTCGAAGGTGTGGCTCCGACCAAAAAACCTTGCGTACCGATCATCGCCGTACCTACCACAGCCGGAACTGCTGCGGAAGTAACCATCAACTATGTTGTTACTGATGTGGAAAGAAAACGTAAATTCGTATGTGTTGACCCACACGACATGCCGATCATCGCTGTTGTTGACCCGGAAATGATGTCCTCCATGCCAAAAGGACTGACCGCTTCCACCGGTATGGATGCTCTGACCCATGCCATCGAAGGTTACACCACAAAAGCTGCATGGGAAATGACCGATATGTTCCATCTGAAAGCCATCGAAATCATCTCCCGATCTCTCCGCGGTGCTGTTGAAAACACCAAAGAAGGCCGTGAAGGAATGGCTCTTGGTCAGTATATCGCAGGTATGGGATTCTCCAACGTAGGTCTGGGAATCGCTCATTCCATGGCTCATACTCTTGGTGCTGTTTATGATACCCCACATGGTGTTGCCTGCGCTATGATGCTGCCGATTGTTATGGAATACAACCAGGAATGCACCGGCGAGAAGTATCGTGAGATCGCACGTGCTATGGGTGTGAAAGGTGTCGATGATATGACACAGGAAGAATACAGAAAAGCCGCTATCGATGCTGTCAAAAAACTGTCCGCTGATGTGGGAATCCCATCTGTTCTCGACGCAGTTAAAGAAGACGATCTGCAGTTCCTTGCAGAATCTGCCCACGCAGATGCCTGCGCACCGGGTAACCCAAAAGATGCCAGTGTGGAAGATCTGAAAGACCTGTTCCGTAAGATCATGAAATAAGCAACATTTATTAAACTCTGCAAAAAAAGAGGAAGTCTCCGATATGAGCTTCCTCTTTTTTATTTATCCGGCTTCCCGGATCTTTTTCAGAAATTCCTCCACCGGGAGCGGTCTGGAAAAATAATATCCCTGAATCATATCCACGCCCCACGTTTCCAGAAGTTCCACCTCTTCCTGCTCTTCTACTCCTTCTGCCACGATCGCATATCCCTGTTGCCGGAGAATCGTTACAATGTTACGATAAAACTCTCCTGCTACCTTATGCTGACGGATACCATTTAACATGGAGCGATCCATCTTGATACACTGGAACGGCAATTTCAGTACCGCATTCAGGTTGGCATACCCGGAACCAAAATCATCCATGCACAGGCCTATACCATCTTTTACAAAGACTTCCACCGCCTCATACACCTCTTCTTTGTATTCTGTCGCAACGGTCTCTGTGATCTCAAACTGAAAAAACGACGGCTCCAATCCATGTTCCCGGATAATTTCCAGCAATTGTCCGACATATCCTTTCTTCAGAAGCTGGGCCGGTGAAAGATTGTACTTGATATTTTTCAGCTGCTGCATGATTTCCGGACATTCTTGGACCATCCGGCACACTTTTCGGAACTGCTGCAGGCCAATCTCATTGATTTGTCCATTCTGCTCAGCAATCCGTATAAATATTTCCGGAGATATCGGTCCGAGACCAGGGTGATGCAGCCGGCTGAGTGCTTCTGCCGTAACAAATCTCTTTTCCCTGATCGAATAAACCGGCTGATAATATACCTCAAACAAATCTTCTTCTATCGCTCTGTAAAGATATGCTTCAATTGTTTTTTGCCGGAGAAATCCGTGCTTCACGTATTCATCCCCCCGGACCAGCAATGTTTCCTGAGTTCTCGGAACTAATGCCGTCAGATATTCTACATAATTCAGGAGATTTTCACTGCCAAGCTGATTCCCGTATGGTATTCCGCAGATTGCTGCTGAAAACAGAATTTCTTCCCCTTCCATGGCAATCGGATGTGAAAAATACCGCAGCAGCTTCTGCAGTACCGCTTCGTATTCTTCAAAAGAGTACATTCCGATCAGTATCCTTTTCCCACTGATTCTGTAAACATAGGGACTTTCTGTAAACTCCCGTACCTGACCTGCTATCTTTTTCAAAAAACGATCTGTCCATGGAACCCCGTAAATGGTATTCAGCTGTTTCAGCTGCCGGAGATCAACAACTGCCACATGAATATCCCGTTTGCGTCTGCACTGTTCTTCTGCCCACTCCTGAAAACATTGCATATCTAAAAGTCCTGTCAGATTATCGGTATACACATACGGGTTCTGAAAAGCAAGCAGCAGAACCATCAGACAAAGTGCTATAGCAAATCCGGTCAGCAGAACTTCCTGATAAAATCCCTGCAACAGCACACAGCTGACCATAATAAAAAGAATTTCCCAGATTATACCAAATTTTCGTTTTCCCAGTTTCTGATAATTCCGGATGCTTTCCCCACCGATCACCAGACCATACCAGACAGCCTGCATATACATCATAAGATACAGCGGCCCCCTGATATATGCTCCGTTCGCTGTGACAGAAAATAAAAGACCTGTCTGAAAATTACCCATGACCAGCACCGTAAGCACCACGGTTGGCAAAAGCAACAGACAACGTATCCCCGATAATTTTTCTTCCACTGCCCCTCCTGCCAGTGCCAGTGTATACAGATAAAGAACCGGTGGAATCAGCAGCTGGCACAGATAAAACAGCAATAAAATCACATACAGCATTCTGGCGAATTCCGGACGACTGTTGTCAATAACAACTGTACTGACCATATCCAGTATAATATCTCCGATTCCAAGCAACATAAAAATCTGAAATGTTTTTTCTGTCTTGTTACCGGCATACTGCCGTTGTTTCATAAAATGATGCCATAAGACAATCAGAAAGATCAGTGCTACCACTAAAAAATCCATATTATATCTCATAGTGGGTACCTTCCTCTTGTACTTCTTCTCTTTTGCACCAGCCCTTATTGCTGTACATATTCTGATCCGCCTCGAACTTCCAGTCACTGATACTCTTTCTCATCCCCCGACTGTCCTGTAACCAGCTGAATCCCCGGGCTACTGACAGCTTCTGGTCATTGGAACGATTATATTCTTCTACCGCGGCATCCAGTCTGCGGGAAAGCTCTTCCTCGGATATTTTTATTTCCGGAAGAATCGCACAAAACTCGTCTCCTCCTATCCGAAAACAATATCCGAGACTTCCATACGCTTTCTGGATACTCTGTGCTGCTCCAATCAGAAGTTCATCTCCGGCTCCGTGTCCATAAATATCATTTATCTGTTTCAGATGATTCATATCCATAAATATCAGCACTGCATTTTTCCAATTACAGATACCATCTTCAAGATCCTCTAAAATTTTTTCATAGGCGTACCGGTTTTTCATACCGGTCATCTGATCTTCCTGTGCCAGTTTTTTATATACCTCTGCTTCCGTCCTAAAACGCATATTTTCCACCATAGCCCTGCCAAGGCTCCACAGAAGAACCGATACAAAAACGACAATTCCCGCTTCGAAAATCAGATCGTATCCGGTAATTCCGAAAAACCAGTATAACACCAGGGTTCCCACGCCGACAAAGGCCAGAACACCGAATGCCATGAGGATCGAATATATCTGCCTGTTTTTCACTGCCTTGTATTCCCGGTATAAAAGAACACTCAGAAGGATACATCCACCCACAAGAAGCAGATGAGTAATCATCAGCATGTTGATAAGCTGAATATGGAACCAGTAGGTGCAGATACTTTGCAAAATCACATTCAGATAAAACAGAGCAATCAGCACCGATATGCTTTTATACTTCTGCATTCCTTCTGTCTCCCGCACAAACCGGATAACCGGAACACTCATAAGCATAAACGCATAAAAAGATATTTCATTGATCGCCGGTGAATAATGACTCAGATACTGCATCAGCGAAGAGTCTGTCACGCACCAGATGCCACATAAGAGCAGAAACAATCCCACACTGGCAAACCGTCGTTCTGTCATTTTCCGTGCGCGAAGATACGCATAGATTCCGATTGCGAAAATGCCCAGTACCAGCATACCCAGAACGATCACAAACACAGGCGCCGCATTCATGATCTGAAATCTGAAAATAGCTTCGCTGCTCCCCATATATACCGGTGTCAGTTTACACACTCCACTTTCCGGCACAGTATACAGAAAGCACAGCTGACTGCTTTTGTGTAACGCCGGCAATGTCACGCGGCATTCCAGTTTTCTTGCCATCTGCAGGTTTCTTTTAAATCCGTAATCACGATACTGATAAATTGTTTTTCCATCCATCTGGATCTGCAGGTGATATGGTGCTCCCCAGGTAAGAAGAACCATATCTCTGTTCTCATCCGTCACTGTATCGTTATATAATTCCAGTACTGTTCCCGGATCTTCCTGAAGTGTTGTCGGGAGAGTCACTTCTGTTCTTTCCCCTTCTTTCAGATAATACCATCCATCGCTCAGATTCCGGATTTTCTGGGTTTCCCCTCTGCCAGTCATGTCTGTTTCTTTTCCAATTACCAGAATCATCAGAACAAACATCAGAAACAGACATGCCGGAAAGATTCTCTTTTTTTGCATATATTTTTGCATCTTTCCCCTCTCCATAGAACAAAGAATGTGCCTTGCACATTCTCGCTCCTGCGTCGGTCGCTTGCGACATCTACCTTATACGTCGCAGTGTGCATCCTTGCGGAGCGTTTTTACTTTACAGGAACGCAATTTCCTGTGAAGTGAAAAAATCCCCTGAATCACATCTCTGGATTCAGGGGATTTTTAGTATTCCCCATTCACGACACAACGTTCAGCTATCAAAATCTGTCTCAAAAACTCCCTCCGGTGTCTTCATCGTCAGAATTCCCAGATTAAAGTTATCATCAGAAACAGTGATATGATACTCAAATACCACATCTTCCTCAAATTTGGAAAGTACCAGATACGTTCCGTTTTCTTTCCCTTCGATCTGATCACAGATATCATCATAGACCCGTTCCCCGGATATTTCTCTCGGATATCCGGAAGCTTTGATTTTTTCTTCGATTGCCTGATATAATTCTTCCATGCTTTTTCTCCATCTTTTGCTAGAGCGTGTCTGAAAAAGGCTCTAGATTGCCATCATCCATGCCTGTTCCAGATCGGGATCTTTAATCTTTTGTTCCTGCATCATACAGAAAATTGTCTTCCAGTAATGTTTTTTCACTTCATCGCAGATTTTTTCCGGGTTGCCTTCCTTACATGCTTTCAGAATCGCAATATGATTGTCGTACTGGTTTGCCAGAATCTTTTCTTTTTCATTTACCAGTTCGTACCCTGCCAGCAGATTTCCATAGTACAGTTCTTTCCACGCTTTGGCAAGTCTCGGAAGTCCGGACATCAACACCAGCTGCTCATGAAAACAGTTGTCGTATTCAAAAACGCTCTCGAACTCTTCTGTTGGAATTTTTCTCATTCGTTCCAGAATCTCTTCCATTTTCTGTATCGTTTCCCCTGGTATTTTTCCGTTCAGAAACCGCACGCTGACGGCCTCATAGTTGGTACGAAGCAGATATACTTCATAGGAATCCCAGAAAGAAAATGTCCGCACGGAACATCCTACATTTCTGGTATACTCTACGATCCCTTCGTTTTCCAGCTGGCGCAGTGCTTCCCTGATCGGCCCCCGGCTGGTCTGGAATTCGTGTGCCAGTTCCATTTCCACGATCCGCTCCCCAGGGCGTATCTGATGATTCATAATCTTGGTCCGGATTGCATTCACTACACTTTCTCTTAATGTTTGGTATAATAATTCGCTCATGTATCTTCCTGTCTTACTTTATTATCTTACCACGAAATATTTTATCTGAATTTCCGGGCACTGTAAAGTATTTCTTTTCGTCACTGTTCAGTACCTTCACAGTTACGAGCCAAAATGCATTTAAAATCACCTTCGGTGATGGCATTTTGGCTTGTATGCCTCGGGGTTTTGGCATATTCATGCCAAAACCCCTCGCGGTACAGTGGCTACTGAACAGTTACTTCTTTTCTATTTAACAACACCAGATTGCTCCGTACTTCGTACTCCCGCAATCCGCCAAACCATTTGGTATCACATTTTCTTAATAATGTTTTTGATGATTTCCACGGACAGATCCATGCCTTCCACCGTGATGTGTTCAAACGGACCATGGAAGCCGTCTCCGCCGGTACCCAGGTTGGGACATGGCAGACCGACAAAGCTTAACCGTGCACCATCTGTGCCTCCGCGGATCGGGGCGATATCCGGTTCCACGCCTGCTTCTTTGCACGCCTCTTTTGCGTAATCGATCAGCTGCATGCACGGCTCGATCTTCTCACGCATGTTGCGGTAAGATTCTTCGATCTTTACTTCCGCGGTTCCCTCGCCGTAGGTTTCATTGATCTGTGCGACCGCCTGACGGAGTTTCTCCTGTTTTTCCACAAATGTGACCGGATCAAAGTCCCGGATGATGTAACGCATCACTGCCTGTTCCACATTGCCGTTGAATTCGGTCATGTGATAGAATCCTTCATACCCTTCCGTCTTCTCCGGGCACGCATCTTTTGGAAGAAGTCCGTGGATTTCCATCGCGATGGTCTGTGCATTTTTCATGATATCTTTTGCACTCCCCGGATGCACATTGACGCCATGAACAGTGACCTCCGCGCCTGCCGCGTTAAAGTTTTCAAACTGGATCTCACCTTCATGGCTTCCGTCTAACGTATATCCGTACGTTGCGCCAAATTCTTTGATTTTCAGATACTGTGCACCGCCACCCACCTCTTCATCCGGGGTAAATGCGATACAGATTTTTCCGTGTGGTGTCTTTTCCCGCATCAGGTCTTCTGCTGCTGTCAGGATCTCTGCAATCCCGGCCTTGTCATCGGCCCCCAGAAGAGAAGTTCCGTCGGTTGTGATCAGCGTTCTTCCCTTATACCCTTTCAGTCTCGGAAAATCTTTTACTGCCAGAACTCTGCCGGAAGTTCCGAGCACCACATCTTCTCCGTTATAATCCTGAATGATCTGTGGTTTCACATTCTGCCCGTTAAAGTCCGGTGCGGTATCCAGATGCGCGATCAGACCAAGCGGTGCCACATCTTCCATTCCCTCCGTGGCCGGAAGATATCCGTAAACATATCCATATTCATCCATCGACACATCCGAAAGTCCCATCTCTTTCATCTCTTCTACCAGAAGATTCCCAAGGTCGAGCTGTCTTTTTGTAGTTGGAACCGTTGTGCTGTTTTCGTCGCTGGTCGTCCATACTGTAATATATTTCAGTAAGCGTTCATAAGCTTTCATCTTTTTTCTCCCTGCGTTTTCCCTTTTACTTTTAGAAAAATACAGCCCGGACTGCTTATCCGGGCTGTATCGTTGCATTGCATTTATTTATGCCTGATGGGTATATCCGAAGAAGAAATATCCCAGTGGGCAGTAGTACATACCTTCAATGCCGTCAGCCAGCATATATTTCTGTGTATAGAAGTACAGTGGAGCCAGTACGCTGTCTTCACCGATCAGTTTGTCTTCTGCCTGGTGCAGCAGATCCATACGTTCTGCGTTATCTGTTGTTGTCTTTGCCTGTTTGATCAGAGCGTCGTAATCATCGTTTGCATACTGTGCATCGTTGTTTCCGCCACCTGTCATCCACATGTCCAGGAAAGAAATCGGGTCGTTGTAGTCTGCGATCCAGCCGTTACGTGAGATGGAGTAATCTCCATCTTTACGTGTCTGCAGGAATGCTGCCCACTCCTGGTTGTTCAGAGTTACTTTTACGCCCAGTTCTTCTTCCCACATAAACTGCAGAGCTTCTGCTACAGCTTTGTGAGCATCACTGGTGTTGTACAGGTATTCTACAACCGGGAATCCTTCGCCGTTCGGATATCCCGCATCTGCCAGAAGCTTTCTTGCTTCATCACAGTTTGCTTCATAGTCAGCATCGGTCGGTTTATAGTAATCTCCGCCTACTGTACGGAAATCGTCGCCAGCTGCACCGTCTGCATCATATACACCGGATGGAACAAATCCACCAGCTTCTATCTGTCCGGACTGTGTTACCTGGTTTACGATGTAAGTACGGTCGATTGCCAGAGAGAATGCTTTACGAACTCTCGGATCGTCGAAAGGTGCTTTCTGTGTCTGGAAGCATACATAGTAAGTTCCGATATAATCTACGATCTTCATATCTCCGGAAGCGATCAGGTTAGCGATCTCTGCCTGCGGTACATCTTGGATGAAATCAAGTTCACCGGAGTTGAAACCGGACAGCATAGCGTTCTGGTCATCCATCAGTTTGAAGGTGATGGTTTCCGGTCCAAGGTTTTCTACATCATAGTAGTTTTCATTTTTCTCTACTACAATCTGAGAGTTATGTGTCCACTCTTTCAGTTTGTATGCACCATTGGAGATATAAGTTGATGTGTCAAATGTCCACTGGTCACCTGCTTTTTCGATCATATCTTCACGTACAGGCATCATAGCCGGGAATGCACACAATTCTTCAAAGTAGCTCAGGTCGTTTACCAGAGTTACTTCAAATGTTTTGTCGTCTAATGCTTTAGCAGCCAGTTCATCAGGATCTTTTTCACCTGCAATGATCTCATTGGCATTTACCACGCCATCCAGCATGTAGTTGTAGTCTGCTGCTGTTTCCGGATTTACCAGACGTTTCCAGGAGTACTCAAAATCACCTGCTGTTACATCTTTTCCGTCAGACCATTTGATACCGTCACGCAATTTGAAAGTATAAGTTACGGTTCCGTCATCATTCTCTGTCTTTTCATAGCTTTCAGCCTGTCCTGGAACCAGTTTTCCACTGTCAGCTGTTCCGTCAGAACCATTGGCAGCTTCTCCGCTGTCTTCCCATTTCATCAGACCTTCAAACAGATGCAGAGCCATGATGCCACCGTCTACAGAACTGTTCAGCGCCGGGTCCATAGTCATAGGTTCAGAAGCCAGGTTTACAGTAATGTTGAAGTCACCGTCGCTTGCTGTGTCCTCTGTTGCGGCGTCATCTTTGGTTTCTTCCTCTGCTGCGTCATCAGCAGTGTCTTCTGTTTTAGCTGCGCTGTCGTCTTTTGCTGTAGTGTTGCTGTTTCCGCAACCTGCAAACATAGATACGGTAAATGTTGCAGCTAACAGGATGGATAAAACTTTTTTCTTCATATTATCCTCTCTCCTTTTCCTTTTATTGATAAACAGGAGCATCCACTATCAGATTTCCTGCATTATCCGGTTATTTTTCATCTACTCTTCCAGCAGATGACATGCTACCCAGTGACCTTTTTCGTACTCCTTAAAGGTCGGTACGACCTGTTTACATTTTTCGGTCGCATACGGGCAACGGGTATGGAACCGGCATCCGCTTGGCGGATTCATCGGAGACGGAATGTCTCCTTCGAGCACGATTCGCTGTCTGCTTCTGCTCACCTGCGGATCCGGAACCGGAACTGCGGAGAGCAGCGTCTTAGTATATGGATGCAGTGGATGGCGGTTCAGTTCATAACTTTCCGCAAGTTCCACCATAGTTCCCAGATACATCACACCGATACGGTGGGAAATATGTCTTACAACGGACAGATCATGTGCGATGAACAGGTAGGTCAGTCCCATCTCATGCTGCATGTCTTCGAGCATGTTGACTACCTGGGACTGGATAGAAACATCCAGTGCGGAGATCGGCTCGTCGCAGACGATGAATTCCGGATTGACTGCCAGCGCACGGGCAATACCGACACGCTGCTGTTGTCCACCGGAGAACTCGTGCGGATACCGGTTGGCATGCTCTGTATTCAGTCCTACATGTCCAAGCAGTTCCTTGATCCGGTCTGTTCTGTCCTGTTTGCTCTTATATAATTTGTGAATATCCAGTGCTTCACCGATGATCTCACCAACCGTCATACGTGGATCCAGGCTGGCTGACGGATCCTGGAAGATGATCTGCATCTTCCGGCGGTAAGGAAGCATATTCACCTGTTTTGCTTTTGGAACTTTCACCTGGCGCAGAATACCATTTTCATCTTTCTGCCACGGGTCTTTTCCTTCAAAAATAGTTTTTCCATCATAGATGATCTTTCCGGAAGTCGGATTATACAGCTGTAATACCGTGCGTCCGAAGGTCGTCTTACCACAACCGGACTCTCCTACCAGACCAAGGGTTTCTCCTCTTTTAATCTCAATGGAGATGTCTTCCACAGCCTGTACACCCGGTCCCTTCACACCTTTGATCGGGAAATATTTTTTCAGGTGTTCAACCTGAACGAGGGTATCATTTTTCTCACTCATGGCTGCCTGCCTCCGTTTTTTCATTATTTTTCTCTGCTGCTTTCATCTGTTCCTGTACACACAGCCAGCATGCGGCACGATGATTATCCCCAAGTTCCACATACGGCGGCATCTTCTGCAGACAGATCTTCATGGCGCTTTCACAACGTGGTGCAAACGGACATCCCTCCGGCGGATTCAGCATATCGACCGGTGTTCCTTCGATTGGGATCAGACGTTCGTAACTTTCCGCATCCACACGCGGCATGGAACGAAGAAGTCCTCTGGTATACGGATGACCCGGTGCATAAAAGATATCATCTACCGGACCCTGCTCCACCATCTTACCTGCATACATAACCGATACCTTGTCACAGATTTCAGCCACAACACCCAGGTTATGTGTGATGAAAATAATACCCATCTGATTGGTCTTCTGAAGTTTCTTCATCAGTTCCAGAATCTGTGCCTGAATGGTTACGTCAAGGGCAGTTGTCGGTTCATCTGCGATCAGAAGTTTCGGATGACAGATCAGACCCATCGCGATCATGACACGCTGACGCATACCACCGGAAAGTTCGTGAGGATACTGTTTCATACGTTTTTCCACGTTATTGATTCCTACTTCCTCAAGCATCTCCATCGCACGTTTCTGTGCTTCTTCTTTACTGATATTTTTATCATGGGCTTTCAGTGCCTCCACCAGCTGATTACCGATGGTGTATACCGGATTCAGGCAGGTCATCGGGTTCTGGAAGATCATGGCTACTTCATTTCCACGGAAGTTTACCATCTCCGCCGGTGTCTTCGCCAGGACATCCTGACCCTCGAAGGTGATAGAACCACCGATTACTTTTCCTGGATTCTGTAACAGGCCGATGATCGAATATGCTTCCACACTCTTTCCGGATCCGGACTCTCCTACAACACCCATAACTTCATTATAATTCACATCGTAACTGATGCCGTTTACTGCTTTTACTTCTCCTGCCGGAGTGAAGAAAGAGACCTGGAGATCTCTGACTTCCAACAGCTTGTCAGCTTTTTTATTCTGTTCCATTGTGTCTCTCCCTTTCTTATTTTTTCAGCTTCGGATCTAATGCATCACGAAGACCGTCACCAAACAGATTCAGGGACAGGATCATAACACTCAGGATCACTGCCGGGATGAACAGTCGGTACGGATAGGTTTTCAGTCCGCTCAGTGCTTCGGAACACATGGATCCCAGACTGGTCAGCGGTGCAGATACACCCACACCCAGAAAAGATAAGAAAGATTCCAGGAAGATTGCTGACGGAATCTGCAGGAATGTTGTGGTAACAATCTGCCCGATACAGTTCGGAAGCAGATGCTTACTGATGATACGTCCGCCCTTTGCACCCAGTGCTCTCGCTGCTGTTACATATTCCTGCTGTTTTAACTGCAGGATCTGTCCACGGATGATACGGCTCATAGTTACCCAATACAGAAGACCAAAAGCGATAAACATGGAGATCAGGTTCGGTCCAAGGAGTGTTACCAGTTTCTGGAACACGCCGTCTCCGGAGTTCTGGAACTGTTCCAGTGCCGGTTTTAAGGTTGCGGATAACAGCAGGATGATCAGCATCTCCGGGATGGAGTAGATAATCTCTACGATTCGCTGCATCACGTTGTCCACCATGCCGCCACAGTAACCGGATATGGAACCGTACAGTGCACCGATGATCAGTACCAGAATCGCTGCACAGATACCTACGATGATGGATACACGGGAACCAACCATAACGCGGACCATGATATCACGGCCCTGATCATCCGTACCGAACACATGCGGGAATACCTTTTCCCCTGCTGCCTTGCGCTCCAGTTCTTTGTTGGAGTATCCAAATATGCTGTGTTTGATACCCAGTACTTTGGCAGCTTCTTCTTCTGTCACTGCCTCTTCGTCAGCAGACTGCTGAGATACGGTTGCTTTCGCACGGATCTTTGCTTCATCTACACGGCTTAAAGTCTCACCTTTGGCTTCTGCTTCCTGCCGTGCCTGTTCTACCGCTTCGTCCGGTGTCAGTTTTCCTGCACCGTTATGTTCTTCCATGTAAGCATTGATCTTATCCTGATCCTCCAGGCTGTAGTGCCATGGATGTAAAGATTCGGAACCACGGATCTGCTGTTTGTAAGTATAAGGAACGACAGACGGTCCCACGAAAGCAAAAACAGAAAGCAGGATGATGATCACCATTGCCACCATCGCAACTGTGTTTTTACGAAGACGTCTCCATGCATCCTTCCAGTAAGATACGCTTCTGCGGTCCTGAATAAAGTTTTCTTTTTCCTCTGATGTTGCCGGATCAAATGCATCTGCCGGCAGATCGTTCCACTGCAGAATATCCTCGATATTTGGCTGAAGTGAGCCCGGTTTGTTAAATCTTTTCTTATCGGACATAACCTTAATTTCCTCCCTTCACCAGATTAATTCGCGGATCTACCAGTTTGTAACACAGGTCTACCACCAGGTTCATGACGATGATAAATGCTGCCAGGAAAATGGTAGTTCCCATGATCAGCGGATAATCTCGGTTCTGGATCGCCTGTACAAAATAACGTCCCAGTCCCGGAATAGAAAATACAGTCTCTACGACAAGACCACCACACAGGGTAAATGCGATCTGCGGTCCCAGGTAAGTAATAACCGGAATCAACGCATTACGAAGTGCATGTTTGAAAATGATCTTGCTGTTTTTCAGTCCCTTTGCTCTGGCTGTCTTGATGTATTCCTGATTAATAGAATCCAACATGGCAGTTCTTGTCTGTCTGGACAGATAACACATCGGATAGAAGCCTAACGCTGCACAGGGCAGTACATAACTTGCCGGTGTTCCGTCAAAAAGTGCCGGAAATACTTTCACTCCTTCGATACCGCCACAGAGTGTATGTAACAGTAAGGTTGCCACTACAAATCCCGGCATGGAGATACCGATGGTACACAACACACGCAGAAAGCTGTCCACCCAGGTTCCTCTCTTAAAAGCTGCGAGACATCCCAGCGGAACACCCACGATCACCGCCCACAGCAGAGCAAGGCTGCCGACTTTTGCGGAAACCGGAAACATCTCTTTGATGATTTCGATAACCGGACGGTTTTTCTGCATCTTAATGGAAGTGCCGAAATCTCCCTGTGCAAGGTTTTTCAGATATTTACCAAGCTGAATATACTTTGGCTGATCCAGTCCGTATTTTGCATTCAGTGCCTGGATGGTTGCCTCGGATGGCGTCTTTTCTGATAACCACGGATTACCGGGAATTGCATTCATCAGAAAGAAAGTAATACAGGCAACAAGCAACAGCGTAACAAATGCCATACAGACTCTTCGAACTGTGTATTTTGTCATTTTCTACACCTTTCCTCTCTTTTTCATCTCTCCTGTCGATTGTGGATTGTCGACAATATACGATATTATAGCCACTTTAACGTGGTAATGTCAAGAAAAATGAGCGAATTTGTTTTTATTTTTCGCACACATGTGCGTGCAACACGGACACACTTTTAATTTTGTCCCCAGAAGAGGGATTTCCTTTTTTTGTTCTTTTTTATCGTTCAATTCTATAACTGCTATTCTATGCCTGTTCTTTTCTTTTTATAACTTTATTTTCCGGTTGACCTTTCTTCATTCGCTGTTTACAATGAAGTTACTTATTATCTATTTCAGGAGGAACATCACATGAATTCTCATATGGATTTTATCAAAGAACAGCTGTATGCACTGACTGGTATTCCAAGCCCTTCCGGCTTCACAAAGAAAGTGACCGATTATCTTTTATCTGAACTGACTGCTCTCGGATTCGCTCCGGAACGTTCCAGAAAAGGAAATGTTTTTGTCACTCTGGGAGGCTCCGGCTCTCCGCTTGTACTGGCTGCCCATGTAGATACCCTGGGTGCTATGGTGCGCTCCATCAAAGAAAACGGACGCCTTCGCCCGACAACCCTTGGTGGTCATCAGTGGTCCACCGCAGATGGGGAGAATTGTACGATTCACACCCGGGACGGAAGGGTCTATACCGGCGTTGTCCTGAACACCGAACCATCTGCACATGTAGCTGATCAAAAAGTGGAACAGATTGAAGAGCATATGGAGATCCTCCTGGATGAAAATACAGATTCCAGGGAAAGCACCCTTGCTCTTGGGATCCAGACCGGAGATATCATCGCCATGGATCCGCGCACAGTAATTACAGAAAGTGGTTATATCAAAAGCCGGTTCCTCGATGATAAGCTCTCCGCAGCAATATTGCTCGGACTGGCTCACGCGGTAAAAGAAGACGGACTGAACCTGAACAGGAAAGTTTCTTTATTATTTACAGTTTATGAAGAAGTGGGGCACGGCGGAAGCTTTGTATCAGAGGATACCGAGGAAATGATCTCCGTTGATATGGGTTGTGTCGGTGCTGATCTCGCCTGTACCGAACGAATGGTATCTATCTGTGCCAAAGATTCCGGAGGACCTTACAATTATGATCTGGTAACTGCTCTTTCTGCGGTTGCAAAAGAACAGCACCTCGGTTATGCCATTGACGTCTATCCGCATTACGGATCTGATGTGGAGGCAACTCTCCGTGCCGGTTATGATATCCGCCACGGCCTGATCGGTCCGGGTGTCTATGCGTCTCATAACTATGAACGTTCTCATATGGATGGCGTGCGGAATACGTTTGAACTGCTGAAGACATATGTAACACAGTAATTGCAGGAAACTATACTCATATGACGGTTTTTCAGACTCCGTGCAGACACAGATTGTGATTCGTTATCTGCGCAAATGAATGATCCATGTAGAATGTTAAAAAAAGGAAAGATACAGAAGGCCTCCTGTTTTGGATTCTTTCTGTATCTTTCTTTTTATCTTTTTTCAGAGAACTATTCTTTTACAGTGCTTTTCTGTAAATCTCCGCAATCTCCTCTTTCGAGAATACAACCGGGTTATTCATGACACCGGCGGCAGATACTTTCATGCAGTTTTCTGCCATCCACGGGATGTCTTCTTCTTTGATTCCAAGATCCGACAGGGTACAATCCAGATCCAGTTTTTTCAACAGGGTACGGATCTTGGTTGCACAGTCTTCTGCAGTCATTCCACCCATGATCCTTGCGATCTTACTGAATTTTTCGCGGTTTCCTTTGTAGGATGCCTCGATGATCACCGGAGTCAGTGCGGCAAGTCCCTGACCGTGAACGATATTTTTCAGGCCGCTTGCCGGATGTTCCATCCCGTGTGCCAGGGTAACACCGGCGGTGTTGATCACCATACCGCCGATGGTGCTTGCCAGGGTGATCTTCTCCCATCCTTCCTTACCTGCAGTACCGTTATAGACATCCACCAGATTATGGGCAATCAGATCAATCGCATATAAACTCAGCGCATCGGTAAAAGGCTGTGCGATTCTCGATGTATACGCCTCAATATTATGACACAGTGCATCGAAGGCAACCGAAGCCAGCACTTTCTTCTGCATTGTCATCATGCACTCCGGATCGACGATGGACACTTTTGCCACGATCGCATTGCAGCGCAGAGATTTCTTATCGCCATTTTCCGGATTGGTCAGTACCGCAAATCCGTTTCCTTCCGATCCGGTACCACAGGTGGTCGGAATCAGAACCAGAGGCAGTGCCTCATCACCTCTTAACCGGTTATAAATATAATCGCTGATATCGCCCTTATTTTTACTCAAGAATGCAATCGCTTTCGCGCAGTCCATGATGCTTCCTCCACCGATAGCAACTACTACGTCACAGTGGTTTTCTTTTGCAAATGCTGCGCCTTCTTCTGCTGTTGTCGTCAGCGGGTTCTGGCTAACTTTATCGTACAACACAGTGGTAAGTCCTGCTGCCTCCAGACTGTCTTTGACTTTATCATAGATACCGGATTTCTTCGCACTGCTTCGTCCGGTGACGATCAGTGCTTTCTTACCATATGGTTTCGTCAGTTCGCCTGCTTTCTTTACCTTACCGGAACCAAATACAATATTGACCGGCAGAAAGTAAGAAAAGTCGATTGCCGGTGTTTCTTCTTTTTCCACTTTTTCGGAACGGACAGTTTCCAGTGCTTTCTCCAGTGTTGTTGTCACTGCATCCGGCTCGGTATTCAGCTCTTCTACCTCTACATCGATATGAGAAGCGAATTTTTCTTTGTATTTTAATTTACAACCTATACAAAAGACAACACCCAGGATAGACCAGCCGCCTACCATGGTCCATTCCTGAACCACCAGTGTGGAACCGGAACCTGGAATCATGTACATAACAACCATGAAGCCGGACATAAGTACGGCAATGGCACCTACTATTTTATAATGTTTTACTTTATATGGTCTTGCCATCTCCGGTGCTTTCGTGCGAAGGATAATAAAAGAAGCTGCTACCATGCAGTACGCCAGACAGCAACCGAAGTTACCTGCATCCACGATCCAGACAAGCATCTTTCTTCCTAAAAACGGTGCTGCTACAGAAAGTCCACCGATCAGAAGCAGAGCATTTACCGGAGTTTTGTGTTTTTTATGTAATTTTGAGAAAGGACGCGGAATCATATAAGACTCTGCCATAGAATACATGGCACGGCTTCCACCGATCAGGAATGAGTTCCAACTGGTGATAATACCGCACATACCACCGACGATCAGCACCTTGGACATAACACTGCTATTAAAGGCCTTCGCCATGGCATCTGCTGTCACCAGACCGCTTCCGGACAGAGAACTCTCAATATCGGCCGGACTCATCACATATCCAACGCCGAAGATGATCAGCGCATAGAAGACAACGGCCAGGACAATGGAAAGAATCATAATCTTACCGATCTTTTTTAATGGGACATTGATTTCTTCCGCTGCCTGAGGGATAACATCAAAACCGATAAAGAAGAACGGTGTTACCACTGCCACACTGAAGACGGATTTGATCACTGTAGAAGCGGAGTCGCCTACAAAAAGCTGTGGCTCCAGATTTGCCACATCACCGGTAATCACAGAAGATGCGATTAGAAGAAGACCTACACCTCCGATGATCACAGTCAGCACTGTCTGTAACACGGCTGCCGTCTTGGCTCCCAGAATATTGATTATAGTCATGAAGATGGCTACCAGGATCGCCACAGCAAGCCAGGAAGCATAAATATCAAATCCCGCCACCGTATACAGATATCCCTTCAGAAATCCCGGATAAATATAGGTAATGATCGTCGGCAGTGCACAGGCTTCAAAGCATACGACACTGACATAACCGAGTACGATTGCCCAGGTACAGATAAAGGATCCGATCGGTCCCATTGCCTTGTAGCTGAAGACATGTTCCCCACCACACTGGGGCATGGCAGCGGTCAATTCCGCATAAGTCAGGCCAACGAAAAAGATCATCACGCCGCCGAGAGCAAAGCCGATCATGGCTCCCAGCACGCCGCCCCTCTGGATCCAGTCACCGGAGGATACGACCCAGCCCCAGCCGATCATAGCTCCAAATGCTATGACCAGAATATCCCAGGCACTGAATACTTTATCAAATTCTGATTTTTTCTTATCCATAAACACTCACTTCCTTTTCTCATTCTCTCCTCAGTCTTCGAATCGAAGATCGATCATCTGCAACATATACTGTGCTGTTTTCTCCCAGCCAAGTACGCTGCTGTCGATCATCATATGACGTCCTTTCCGGTCACCCCGGTAAGAACCGGTCATATATTTGTAACGGGAATGAAGCATCTCGTCATGATATTTCACCAGTTCTGCCGCTTCTTTCCGGCCAATGTTTTTCTTTTCCATCGTTGCCTGGATCCGGACTTCTTCCGGTGCATAGACGAAAAAGTTCAGGGTATCTTTCCGGTCTTTCAGAATATAGTTGCTGCATCGTCCGATGATGACGCAGGAAGATTTCTCTGCAAACTTCTGAATAACCTCAAACTGGTTATAAATAACACGGTTTGTCAGATTTGCATACCGTGGACCATACTGTGTCTCAAAGCTGTATAAAACATTACTTCCGGCATCTGCCTTTTTTACCAGGTCACGGTCAACACCAATCTGTTCCACAACTTTATCCACGAGATCACGGTCGTAAAATTCGATTCCCAGTGCCTGGGCGATCCGTTTTCCGATCTCCGGACCGCCTGCACCGTATTCACATCCGATGGTGATTACTTTATGTTTCATAGGTCATCCTCCATTATTTTTCTAGAGCGTGTTTGAAAAAGGCTTTTCGTGAACTGCGAGTCCCAGTTTGTGGGAGATTTTATCCGAATGAGGGCGGCGTAGCGGGCTACGGCAACCGAATGAGGGTAAAATATACCGCAAAGTGGGGCTTGCAGATTGCGGAAATGATTTTTCAGACACGCTCTAGTGCTTCTACGGCTTCTCTGATGATTGCCACCGCTTTGTCGCAATCTTCTTCGGTGATGATAAGCGGTGGGATCATACGGATAATATGAGCTCCGATGGCTGTGATCAGCAGATGTCTGTGCAGACATTCATGTTTCACATCCACACCGGAGATGGTATCGTCAAATTCCACACCAACCAGGAGTCCCTGTCCTCTGACTTCTTTTACATGCGGAAGTGTCTTTAACTGTTCCATAAAATATGCACCTATCTTTGCAGCATTTCCTGCAAGATCCCGATCCAGAAGTTCATTGACCTCTGCCAGCGCTGCCGCGCAGCATACCGGATGTCCGCCAAAAGTCGTACCATGAGATCCCGGGGTGAATGCTTTGGCTACCTCTGCAGTTGCACAGATCGCACCGATCGGCATTCCGCCACCCAGAGCTTTTGCCATAGATACAATATCCGGTTTGATTCCATAATTCATAAAGGACATCACTTTACCTGTTCTGCACCAGCCGGTCTGTACTTCATCGATCAGAAGGAGCATCTCATGTTCATCACAGAATTCTCTCAGTCCCCGCATAAATTCCATGGTTGCCGGATGAACACCGCCTTCACCCTGTACCGGCTCTACCATGATCGCAATGGTATCTTCGGTACATGCATCTTTGAATGCCTGCAGGTTATTGTACTCTGCATAGGTAAATCCATCCGTCATCGGTCCGAATCCGATCTGACATCCGTTATCCGGCTGTCCGGTTGCAGACATGGCACCGAAGGTTCTTCCGTGGAAGCCCATGGATGCAGTTACGATGTTGTATCTCTTCGGTCCGTATTTTTCTACCCCATATTTTCTTGCCATCTTGATCATCGCTTCGTTGGCTTCTGTACCGGAGTTCTGATAAAAGATCTTGTCCATGCCAATGGTAGTGCAGATTTTTTCTGCCAGCAGAGCCTGCGGAATGGTGTAAGGGTAGTTAAAAGTATGCATGATATCTTCTACCTGATTCTTCACTGCTGCTACCACTTTTTCATTACAGTTTCCGGCGGAGTTTACAGCGATTCCTGCATAAAAATCCAGATAAGGAGTTCCGTTTTCGTCATACATATACTGATCTTTTGCTGTCTCAGCCAGAAAATCGAATCTCTCATAAGTCTCGATCATATATTTGTCTACTTTGTCTTTGATGTCCTGGAATGTGAGTCCTGTGTCTTTTAATTTCATAGTGTTGTCCTCCCTGATTTTTGTTTATGAAATATGCTTTATAACGCACCCCTACGGAGCGTGTTTCTCAAGTTATCGCAGCAGTCACCAAGGTCTCATGCAAGCATGGACTTTGACTTGCTGCCCGCGTAAATCAAAACAAAAAGACGGCAGGAAACTGTTTATTCAGCGCCTTTGCCGTCTTTTTATATTTTCTGTTTTTTAGTAACTGTTCAGTACCTTCACAGTTACTAGCCAAAATGCATTTAAAATCACCTTCGGTGATGGCATTTTGGCTTGTATGTCTCGGGATTTTGGCATATTCATGCCAAAACACCTCGCGGTACAGTGGCTACTGAATAGTTACGTTTTTTATTCTATAGCGATTTTCATGAATATTTCTAAAGTTCCGGTTACAGATTTTCTATGATAGCATCTTCGAAAATCTTTAATCCTGCTTCCATCTGCTCATCAGTCATGCACAGCGGTGCCAGAAAACGGATGACATTTCCTGCGGAACCGGCATTTTCAAGAAGCAGACCTTTCTGTAATGCCGACTGGATCAGTTGCTTTACAAATTCCGGATTCGGTTCTTTGCTTTCTTTGTCTTTGACAAATTCCACACCGATCATTCCGCCAAGTCCACGGACATCCCCGATTACGGAATATTTTTCTTTCATCTTTTCGAAAGCTTCTGTGACCACTTTGCCGATATGCATCGATTTTCCACAGTAATCTTCTGCTTTCATGATTTCCATGGTTTTGATTGCTGCCGCACAGGCTAACGGGTTACCACAGTAGGTTCCGCCGATGGTTCCTGCCGGTGCCGCATCCATAACTTCTGCTCTTGCGGTGATCGCACTGATCGGAACGCCGGCTCCCATGGATTTTGCAGTGGCGATGATATCCGGTGCTGCGCCGGCTTCTTTCCAGTATTCCGATGCGAAGTATTTTCCGGTTCTGCAATTACCACACTGTACTTCATCGGCGATCAGCATGATGCCGTTATCATCACAGATCTTTCTCAGTCTCTTTACAAATTCGATCGGCGCCGGGATGAATCCGCCTTCGCCCTGTAACGGCTCAAGGATAACAGCTGCCACATCACTGGCCGGTGTGGCTTCATCGAAAAGTTTCAGGAATTTTTCGATGTAATAGTCAATGGCTTCCTCTTCGGTGTATCCTTTCGGTGCACGGTACAGATATGGAAATTCCGCACGGTAGATGCCTGCCGGGAAAGGTCCCATACCAAGGGCGTAGGCTTTCTTTGCAGTCAGTGCCATAGTCAGGTTGGTTCTTCCGTGGAATGCACCGGAGAAACAAATGATATTATTTCTTCCGGTATAGGCTTTTGCAATCTTGATCGCATTTTCATCTGCCTCGGCTCCGGAGTTTGCAAAATATGTTTTCATCTTGTCACCGCGGCATGGCATTGTCTCATCAAACATCTCTGCCAGTTTTACATATCCTTCATGTACATAGACATTGAAGATGCCGTGGAAATATTTGTCCGCCTGGGCTTTCACTGCCTCAACAACTTCCGGGTTACTGTATCCGATATTCAGAACACCGACACCACCGATCCAGTCAAGGAAACGGTTCCCATCCACGTCTTCCAGCATGGCTCCCTCTCCTCTTCCCATACAGATCGGATAAGTAGTTCCGCACATAGCTTTCGGAATCGCTGCATCACGCCGTTTTAAAAGTTCCGCAGCTTTCAGTCCCGGTACACTTCCTGTTACAATCTCAGGTAATGCTTCTCTTAACATTTCCGTCTCCTCCTTTATGTCTCATTCCAATGGAATTCTAATCTAAAAAATCAAAAAGGCACGATCACAGCTTTTTAACTGTATCGCGCCTTTGCTTGTATCCTATATTATCACACTTTCCTGTTCTGTCCATCGTCACCGTGCACATGGTTTTTGTGCACCGTTCACATTGTTATCTGTTCACTCCGCCTCATTTATTCCAGCAGTTTCCGCAGATTCCGGATCAGATAAGCCAGTTCCCACTGAGTCCGGTTTCTCGTCTCCCCGAGATTCTTCCCGGTGATCTCACTGATCTTTTTCAGATGATATGCCACCGTATTCCGGTGAAGGAAGCATTTTGCTGCCACTTCCTGAATATTGCCGTTTTCTTCGAGATAAATTTTCAGGATCTTCAGGTACTCACTTCCTGTCTCCTGGTCGATCCGCTCCAGCTCTCCCAGGGTCTGTGTCTCATATTCCCATAGTTTTCTCCGATCCGGAACTGCCAGCAGAAGTTTTGTCACACCAATTTCACTCTCCCGACAAAGCGTCTGCTTTTTATCTGCAGCCCAGCGACACAGATAAGAAAGGGTCTGATACTTTTCCCTGAGATTTCCAATCAGCGTTTCTCCCTCACTGACGGCCAGATACATCTCTGTTCCCTCTGCTGAGTTAAGCACACACCGTTTCATCGCATCCAGCACCTGATTCACAATCTCTTTTCGGTATTCCGCCATCACAAGAGTCAGATACCTGTCGTGATGAAAGACTACATGTGTCAGATTCCGTTTTGTAAGAATCTGCTGGCACTGCCTTAAAAAGCGGTAATAAAAGCTGGTAATATCGGTCTTTCCGGAAGCCGGCACATAACACTGCACCATCGTAAGACCGGTATCTCCATGAATCCCCTCTCTTGCCAGTACCGGCAGATACTCTTCTTTCTTTTCCAGAGAGAATACCGCTTTTCGAAAGGCACTCTCCAGATCGTCCTGCTCCTGTTCTGACCGATAGATCAGATTGCACAGTTCCCGGTTAAAGTCAACCAGATGCACTTCCCACGGCAGAACAAACACCGGAAAATCATTGTTTTCACCAAATTCCTGCACTTCTTTTGGCACACTCCGGATATACCGTCCGACATTAAACACCAGACCACTGGCTCCCGTTACATACACCCGCCGGGTAAATTCCAGCAGCTGTGCATCGTCCGGTTCCTTGATACCGGTAGTTACGATCAGTTCCCGTCCTTTTAAGAAATGCACATAATCCATTTCTTCCACCACATGAACCCAGTCCACCAGGTTGGAAAGTCCTTCTCTTCCTGCGACCAGCTTCATATGATAATGATGAAGTGCCACCTCATAGATTTTTTCCAGCGTAGCTGCCATATGCTCACCTCAGATTCTGTCTGTCTTACTGTTCAGAAAAACTTTCTTGCACTGCCTGTGCTGCTTCTTTCTTCTCCAGTTCCTCTTGTTTCAATTCACCCATCTTATCATAATTTTCCAGGAAATAATGACGTTCTCCATATTGTTTGTAGCCAACAACCGTATCCAGATTAACATTCTCCACACTTCTGAAAATATTACTCTCGATAAATGGGTTCGTCTTTTTCAGTGTCCGGATCAGCTGTTTGATCTCCATACGTTTGGATTTTGTTTCTTCGTTATTACAGGTGGTGCAGGTGTCAGTAAATTTACAAGCACACTGAATGAAATGCAGATCGTTATAATCTCTCCACGCCTTGATGCTGTCCTCGCGGATCAGATACATCGGACGGATCAGTTCCATCCCGCCGAAATTGGTACTGTGCAGCTTTGGCATCATGGTCTGTACCTGTGCTCCGTACAGCATACCCATCAGGATGGTCTCGATGACATCGTCATAGTGATGGCCGAGAGCAATCTTGTTACAGCCCAGTTCCTGTGCGTAATGATAGAGATGCCCTCTTCGCATTCTCGCACACAGATAGCACGGGGACTGATCTACATGGAAGACTGCCTCAAAAATATCCGATTCGTAAATTGTAATCGGAACATTCAGTTTTCTTGCGTTCTCTTCGATCACCTTGCGGTTTTCCGGGCTGTATCCCGGATCCATCACTAGAAATTTCACATCAAAAGAGAATTTGTTGTGCAGTTTCAGCTCCTGAAACAGTTTTGCCATCAGCATGGAATCTTTTCCACCGGAGATACAGACTGCAATGCAGTCTCCTTCTTTAACCAGTTCATACTGATTGATGGCTTTTGTAAATTTGCACCAGATGGATTTGCGAAACTTTTTACGGATGCTTTTTTCCACATCGGCACTGATGTCTTTTTCCTGATCTTCCCGCATCAGATCCATCAACCAGGCGATATAACCGCCTTTTAAGCTGACGGCATCCAGACCTTTTTCGATCAGTTCCGGAACCACTTCCTGGCTGTATTTTCCTCTGCTGCAGCAGATCACCAGTTTTTTGCTTTTATCCACCAGCGGGTTCTCCGCAATCTCTTCCACTTTCAGCGCAACCGCTCCCGGAATCGCACCGTGAGCGATCTCATTATCATCACGGATATCAATGATCTGATAGCTGTTTTTGTCCAGTTGTTTTACTTCCTGTATTGTCATTTCCATTCTTTTTTCTCCCTGTCCTCTTCATGACTTTCCTTATATAAAGAAAAAGATTCCGGGAACTGAAAGCCCCGAAATCTTTTTTTCTCATTTGAAACCCACAATTCTGTGGATTATAGTAGCATGTGATTTCCTACATTGTCAATAGGTTGAGCATCAGCCCTTGATACCGGACTGAGCAACACCTTCGATGAACTGTTTCTGGAAGATGAAGAACATCACTACCAGCGGCAGTACGGCGAGAACCGCACCTGCCATCTGCATCGGATACTCTGTGGTGTACTGTCCCTGTAAGGTAGACAGTGCAGGTCCCAGTGTCATCTTATTCATAGAAGTGTTGACGATCAGAGGCCACATGAAGTCATTCCATGCAAACTTGATGGTAAAGATGGACATTGCCACGATACCCGGTTTGATCAGCGGCAGCATGATCTGTGCGAAGATACGGAAACGTCCGCATCCGTCCACGATGGCTGCTTCTTCTAGTTCTTTCGGCAGAGACATGAAGAACTGTCTCAGCAGGAAAGTACCGAACGCGCTGAACAGGTTTGGCAGAAACAGTGCCGGGATCGTATCCAGCAGTCCCAGTTTCTGAACGATCTGATACTGTGGCAGAAGGAAGATCTGTCCAGGTACCATCAGTACAGATAACACCAGAATAAAGATTGCATTCTTGAACGGGAACTCGATACGTCCGAACGCATAACCTGCCATGGAGCAGAATACAATCTGTACCAGTGTGGTAACCACGGTGGTAATGATCGTATTCATATAAACAGTTGCAAACGGAATTGCAGAAGTTACAATGGTATGATATGCCGTTGTAACGAATTTTTCCGGGAAAATTGTCGGCGGAATCTTCATCGCCTCACCGGATGTTTTAAATGATGTCAGGATCATCCATGCAAATGGAAATACAACCACGATCACTCCGACCAGGAGGATCAGATGGACGATCAGGTGATTTAGCTTAAATTTACCTTTCATGTTCTCACTCCTCCTTAGTCGTAGTTCACCCATTTCTTCTGTCCGATCATCTGGATCACGGTCACGATCATAATCGCTGCGAAGATCAGAATAGAAATAGCTGCTGCATATCCTTTATAACCATAGTCGAACGCTGTCCGGTAAAACAGTGCCACAACGGTCTGTGTTGCCTCGAATGCCGGACTTGCTTTGCCGATCATCATGTAAACAGTATCAAAAACCTGGAAACCACTGATGATGGATGTAATCATAACGAAGAAGACTGTCGGTGTCAGCATCGGTACCGTGATTTTGAAAAACTGAGTAATTTCGCTTGCACCGTCGATAGCGGCTGCTTCGTAATACACACTGTTGATTCCCTGCATACCTGCCAGTAAGATAATCATGTTATAACCAACCGTCATCCAGAGACCTACGATCATAATCATAAACAATGCTGTCTTGGAATCAGTCAGCCAGTTATGACCGGTTCCTCCCATGGCTTTGATAGCGCTGTTCAGGATACCCATCTGTTCATTGTAGATCCATTTCCAGACCATGGCCACAGCTGCAGACATGGTAACCGAAGGAAGGAAATACAGGGTACGGTAAATGGATTTTCCTTTGATCTTTGCATTCAGTAAAGCCGCAAGGAAAGTGGATAACGCCAGCCCTACCGGTACGGTTACGATAACGTATTTCAGGGTATTGCCGAAGGTTCTCCATACTTCTTTGTCACCGATCATTTCTTTGTAGTTCGCAAGACCTACAAAAGTAGACATATTAAATTTGTTTACATCATTAAAACTGAACCAGACATTCTGGATAAACGGCCAGATATAAAACACCAGCAGACCCAGGGTAACGGGTGCAATCAGGATATATGCGGCAATCCAGTCTTTTTTCTCTCTTCTCGACGCTTTTTTCTTCGGCGTCTTTACTTTTGCTTTCACGTCAGCCATTCTTTCACCTACTTTATTACTTTGCTAACAGAGCGTCTGCTTCTTCTTTCAGGCCGGAGCAGGCATCTGCCAGTGACATTTCGCCCGTATAAGCTTTTGTTAACCAGGTAGATTCCATATCATACAGTTCTGCTGCTTTGCCGCATACCGGCAGTGGATAAGCTTCAGCGGAGTGGTTTGTATATGCTGCCAGGTTGTACTGCTCATTTGCTTTTGCAAAATACTGCTGTGCATCTTCTCTTGCGGAGATTACTACACCAGTTTCGCCCTGGATTTTCTGAGCTTCAGAGCTTCCCATCCAGATTGCAAATTTCTCAGCTTCTTCTTTCTGTTTGGATCCTTCATATACTGCGAATCCCAGACCATTGATACAGTTGTCTTCTACACCATTGAAGGTAGGAACTTCTACACAGTCGATTTTGTCTTTGATGGTATCGTTGGAAGCGTATTCCGGAACCATGTAAGAACCAGCCAGTGTCATAGCGATCTGCTCGCCTTCGAACATGGCATCGGAACCTGTCTCAGACAGAGTAGAGGCACTTGGTGACAGACCAGCATCGATCATGTCGATCCAGCACTGGATACCTTCCTGTGTTTTTGCATCACCGTATCCTGTTTCGGTAGCGTCATCGTTCAGAATCCAACCGCCGTTTGCGTATACAGTCTGATAATACCATGTCTGGAAGTCAACCGGGCAGGCGAACGGATATACACCATCCGGCAGTTTGTCTTTCAGTTCAGTTGCCAGAGCAACCAGATCATCGTATGTCATATCATCGGTCGGATATTCCACACCAGCCTGATCGAACAGGTCTTTGTTGTACCACAGAGCGTTGGTATCGAAGTCTTTCGGTACTGCGTAGTTTTTACCGTCACGAACATAGTTGTTTACCAGAGTCTCAGCGAAGTTATCTTTGATGTCGGAAGATGCGATTGCATCAGACAGATCATCCAGGATACCACCTTCCACGTAAGAATCCAGATGCAGAACATTCAGCCAGAATACGTCAGGAGCTGTTCCGCCGCCTGCAGATGCTTCCAGTTTTGTCCAGTATTCTCCACCTTTGTATGGTGTCAGCTGGATGCTGATGGATACGTTATCATTTTCTGCTTCATATGCATCGATCATTTTCTGCATGGCATCTCTCTGATTTTCATCCCAGATACCCAGTGTCAGTTCTACTTTGTCACCGGATTTGGAACTTCCCTTGCTGTCGCTGCTGGAAGAATCACTGCTGCTTCCGCATCCGGCCATCATACCTGCTACCATGACAGCAGACATACCCAGTGCTGCAATTTTTTTCATATTTTTCATGACTTTTCTCTCCTTTTCCCTTTGTTGGAATATTCATTGTCAGGTTACTCTATTATGAAAATGAGTAACTGTTCCGTGCTTACGTTGTACAAGCCAAAAGGGTTACCCACTTACATACGTATTTGTTTTAACTATTTATTCTGCATCATTATAACATCTTTTTTTGAAAATGCCATAATTTTCTCAGCCTGATACGGGAAAAGCGGGTATGCACAGCCTTCCTGTACACATGCCCGCTTTGGCTCCCTCTCGTTGTCTTTTCGTATTGAATCGTTTTATTTATGGAAGATCTGGTACGTTTGTTCTCTGAAATCCACCCGTACACCGGTTCCGTCGGAGAACGTTGTCTCCTGTACCATATAATCTCCATTTACCATCTCATGATGCAGCATCTCGCATTTTGCCACCTGTTTATGTAATTCTGTCACTGCCTTGCTACGTTCGATTTCTTCTTTTCGACTCAGTGTTACGTTATCGTCAAAAGCTCCGTCGATATTCGGATAAGCCGCGTCACGGATCAGATAGGGTGCGCCGCCATTTAACAGAGCGTACAGCATGTAATCTTCCGCTTCACTTACTTTATCCATCATCCATGGCTGAATCACACAGTCATGATATACCAGATTATATAACGGTACCGGAACTCCTTCTTTCGGTGTTCCCGGTTTTTTCATCATAAAATCATACGGTGCGTAATGACAGAAAACCAGACTCGGGACTGCCCAGTCGCTTACTTCTTCCGAACTTGGCAGGATACCCTGGGAGAGCAGATACTCAAAGCATCTTCCTCTGAATTCATAACATTCTCTACGTGTCATGCGATGTTCTGGATTGTCACATTCATCTCCTTCGTTACAGGTGAATACATCCAGATAAGCACCATCCAACCGGATTCCGTGTTTTTTGATCTCGGTAAAATTGCGCTTCACATAATACGGTGCCTGTGTTGCACACAGATATGACTGTGGACCTCCCGCCCATCTCTGGTGCTCCGGAATACTTCCATCCGGTAATCTGCAGGCATAATTTTCATCAAAACTTGGAGCAGCTTTATAAAAATCTCTGTACTGATCATGGATACCAAACATATAACCACATTCGTGCATGGTATCTGCCAGTTCTTTCATATCTTCCCAGCCACCGGCCTCTTTACACGCCGGCAGGTAATCAGGATGCTGGTTGTCATATCCCGGCTGTGCCCAGCCATCCAGATGAAGATACAGCTTTTCCACTCCCTGCTCATGAAGTTCTCTGATTTCTTTTGTACGTTGTGCAAAAGTTGTCAGATGATTGTTCTTTTCCGGATTCTCCGGATCAAAGAAATCGGAGTTGTGTTGCACCTGGGTTTTGATTCCCTTGTGAACGAAAGCACATCCGATCAGATCGTTGACGGAAGGATTTCTTGCCGCTTTTTCTTCCAGCGTTCTTAATCTTCCCTGTTCGTTTACATAAGACCGATATTCTTTACACAGATCATTGTAATCACAGTCATCCAAGAAAGTATATCGCATCACTCTGCGATAATCCATCTTTCCGAGACTCGGTTCAAAGTATACGCCGACGTGAGTGTATGGGCCGCCTGCCGGATGCTCGGCATAGTATCCTGCATTCCACGGTGTGGTGCAGATTGCGATATACCCCTGTCTGTCTTTTACCTGACCGAACCATGGCATATATCCGCCTGCTGTTTCAAAGAATCCTGCAAACGGAATCGCAGACAACGGTATCTCCCAGTCATTCGGAATCAGAATACCCTGCTGATGTGTCAGCAGCGTATACCAGCTGTCTTTCTTTTCTTCAAAAGCCATCTGACCCGGCCAGAGTACTTTTTCTACCTGAAGTCCTTCCTCTTTTAACGGAACCCATTCGAAGTATACCTGTTCGGTCGTATCTTCGATCCAGATCAGTGTCTCAAAAGCATACGGATAAGTCACGCCGTCTTTTTCAAATCCCTCAAAACAGCTTCGGATTCCGATGCCGACACCCATAGTATAGGTTTCATGGGTGATGGTTACTGCATCCAGAAAAGAAAAGCTTCCTTCTTTACAGATCAGTTTCGGCTGAAAGCCATCCGCCCATTCCCAGCGGGTCTGATCCTTTTCTACCGTCACCGCCAGAGTCTCCTGACAGAAACAGACTTTCGTATTTCCTCTTTCAATTATCATCATAGGTGTTTGCCTCTTTATTTTTTCCTTTGTCAACTGTTCGTCCTTGTCCCTCAGACAGTTGTTTTTGTTTTATTCATTATAACCAGTTTTTTCGTTTTTGAGTTGTCTTATTGTGTACTCTTATTGTCTGATTGCGTATGCTTTTTAGCGTTTTACCATAATAAAGCGCTTATTTTGCACGAAATCAGGCCGATCCTTTTGTTGTGGATTACCCTGTTCTCTGGTAAAATAGGGGTATTCGGAGGGATGTGTTCACTTATGACTTATATTGAAACAAAGCTGAAACGCGAGATTGTGATTGATTCGATCATCACGATTCATTATTTTGAATATATGCGGGATTTTGTATTCCGTGGGGAATCCCATGATTTCTGGGAATTTATGTATGTTGATAAAGGCAGTGTGATCGTTCAGGGCGGAGAACATCAGTTTACACTTCACGCCGGAGATATTATTTTTCATGAACCAAATGAGTTTCATGCGATCCGCTCAGTCGGAAATTCTTCACCAAATCTTGTTGCTGTCTCTTTTGTCAGTCATTCTCCGGCAATGGGTGAATTCCGTGGAAAAAAGATGACATTAAATATGGAGGAACGGACGTTGGTTTCCCACATTCTCGACACCGCCCGGAAAGTATTATCCACACCGATGAATATTCCTTCCGTGGAACAGGTCAAGCTTCGGGCGGATACACCGATTGGTTCCCAGCAGATGATTCTGCTGTATCTGGAGCTTTTTCTTGTCACAGTACTTCAAAATGATGCAAAGCCTGATGTTTTTCCGCGCCGGCGGATCACGGGGACGTTCGTGAGTCCGGTAGAACTTTCGGGAACACGGGAGAAGCGCTTACAAGAAATCACAGAGTTTATGGAGTTTCATATCTGCGAACAGCTTTCGCTGGATCAGCTGTGTGAGCATTTTTCGCTGAGCCGTTCTTCGATTCAGAAACTATTTCAGAAGGAGAAGGGATGTGGTCCGATGGAATATTTTAACGGACTGAAGATTCAGCGGGCAAAGGATATGATCCGGGACGGACGGAAAAATCTGACGGAGATCGCAGGGTTTTTGTCTTATAGTTCGCTGCCTTATTTTTCGAAGCAGTTTAAGAAGGCTACGGGGATGGCGCCGATGGAGTATGCTTCTTCGGTGAAGGGGATTACGCAGGCGCTTAAAGGGGAAAATTCTTGAGGTTTCTTATTTTTATTGGCTACGCGGACGCCGAAAAACCGGGGCGGGAGTGCGGGATCAGACGGGGAACGTGGGCAGGGCAACTTTGAGCTAGTCGCTAACTTCGGCTATATTCACGAGGGTCAGCTGACCCTCGCGAAAGCCTACGTTGCATTGCATCCGGAGGAAGCTGCCAGTGGCAGGTTCCGTAGGTAAGCGCCGGATCTCAAAGCTTGCCCTAAACGCCCACAAAGTGTTCCCCTTTCTGATCCCGCACTCCCGCCCCGGTTTTTCAACTGGTGGTTGATGCCACTGGGGACAGAGTTTTTGGGTTTTTATTTTTTATGGGTTTTTATTCAATATGCACATTCATCTTCGTTCACTGCTCATGATGCGGTGATCGCATTCGGATAGATTCGCTGCATCCGGGCATCGTCGTAGTGTTCGTCGAGCCATTCTTCCAGTGTATTTTCTGCAGACACGCCTTTTCCCCTTGCGTCGTAGCGGATCAGTGCCATGCAGGACATCACGATGTTGCAGCACATGAAGAGGATCAGTGCCCAGGTGATGATTTTTCCCGGTTTCATCGGAATCTTTTCGATCCAGTCGGACAAACGCGGATACAGCAGTTTGAACCAGACGACCGCTGCAAATCCCCAGAAAAAGCAGTACAACAGATTGATCCTGCCGCCGAGGTTGAACGTGATATCGCTGTAATCCCAGAATACTTTACCGAATACCAGTTCCGTAAAGACGCTGCACAGGTATTCGTAAGCGCCACCCAGAAAGGTTCCCATCCCGAAAAGGAACGTATTGGAGCGATCTTTATAGCGATATAAAAGTGCTGTCACCAGCGCGATCGCCAGTCCCCACACGATACTGAACGGTCCCCAGACCACACTGCTGCGGCTCATCCAGACACCGGCAGTGATCCGACAGAAAACGGTTTCTGTCAGATCTCCCAGAAAGGCGCCGCAGAAAAATAACAGAACAATTTTATAAAAACTGCATCCGGCGGCAAATACCGTGGAGGCTGCTTTCGCTTCCTCTTTCTCTTCGATTTTTGTCTCCACTGCTTTCGGGTATGCCTTTCGGATTCGTCGTGCAATGACCGTTCCGATCCAATTTTGCAATCGTAACGTGACTTTTCGGATCCGGTTATCTGCCTCTTCCCACTGGCGGATATTTTTTCCGTAGCCGCGAAGCAGAATATACGAAGCCAGAATATCTACCACCAGGACACCAGCCAGTACCAGAAGTAAAATTTTTACCAGCAATAACGGCAACAGTGCCATCAACCGAAACAGCAGGTCATTTCCCCAGGTCACCATCACGAATCCCAGCACGCCCCAGAACGCCGAAGCGCTCAGGCAGATATAGCCGTCCAGATTCCATTTCCTGCCGGAATAGTCCCACCATCGCTGGTGAAATAACCGCTCGATCAGATGACCGCCGATCCATTCCACCACAGTCGCATAGATTGCGGAAAATAAAAACAGCCAAATACCGCGCAGTTCTCCGAGTCCCACGGTCAGAAGTACCGTAGTGATACCATACATCACGCAGAACGGTCCGGTCACCAGACCACGGTTTACGAATTTTTTCTGTTTAATATCTGCCGCTGCGGTCTCCAGCACCCAGCCAAGAAAGGACGCCGCAAAGAATAACAACAGCAGTTCATACCACGCCAAATGTTCCATTGTTTCTCCTTTATGTTCTCTGATATTTTGTTTCTCTGATAAATAATAACTATATCTGGTTTCCCTGCATCTGCCTACCTTTTTCTGAAAGATTTTATAAATTTTTTTAAATCCATTGACAAATCCTTCATTTTCCCATAGAATACGACTGTCTTAAACGACATCCAAAACCCATGTGGATTTTTCTGGATATATCCTGGTTCCAGGCTACATCTATTTTTCGCCACATAACCTTTCTGCCTCGGCAGTTACGGTTATGTGGCTTTTTTTGTGATACAAGGTCAAAAGGGCGGAACAATCCGGTATCAAGATTTCAAATTCAAGGAGGATATATTTTATGGAACAAACTTACATGAAAGAAAAACCGATCCTGCCATTGCTTTTATCCATGGCGCTTCCCATGGTGCTCTCGATGATGGTGAACTCTCTGTATAACATTATCGACAGTTATTTCGTGGCAAAGATCAATGAAAATGCGATGACCGCGCTCTCTCTGGTCTTCCCGGTTCAAAATCTGATCACTGCCGTTGGTGTCGGCTTTGGTATCGGTATCAATGCGACAATTGCTTATTTTCTTGGCGCACAGAAACAGGAAAAAGCGGATACCAGTGCCACGCTCGGCGTTGCCTGTTCGTTTCTCCACGGCGTGCTTTTGACCATCGGAACGATTGCCATTATGCCAACGTTTCTTTCCATGTTTACAAAAGAACAGGAAGTGCTCTCCATGGGAATTACCTACTCCCGGATCACATTTGGTTTCTCCATTATTATTTCTCTGGGAATTGCTTATGAAAAGATTTTCCAGTCTGTAGGACGGATGAAGACCACGATGTTCTGTATGATGAGCGGCTGTATCCTGAACATTATCCTGGATCCGATCATGATCTTCGGACTCGGACCTGTTCCGCGGATGGGCATCCGTGGTGCTGCGTGGGCTACCGGTCTTGGACAGCTGCTTACTCTTGCAGCATATCTGTTTTTCGCATGGATCCGTCCGCTGCCGGTAAAAATTTCTCTGAAAAACCTGAAATTCGACCGGGCACTTTTAAAGAAAATCTACGCCGTCGGAATTCCGGCGACACTGAATATGGCACTGTCTTCCTTGCTGATTTCTTCCCTGAACGCGATTCTCGCTGCCTACGGACAGATGTATGTGATGATCCTCGGCGTGTATTATAAATTGCAGACCTTCCTGTATCTTCCGGCAAACGGAATCATCCAGGGAATGCGTCCGCTGATCGGATACAATTACGGTGCCGGCGAGCAGAAACGGGTACACAAACTTTACTCCTACACACTGTATCTGTCTGCCGGAATCATGCTTGCGGGAACTTTGCTCTGCATGATCATCCCGGGTACTTTACTTGGACTCTTTACCACCAACCCGCAGACGATCGCAGCCGGAAGCACGGCACTTCGTATCATCAGTCTGGGATTTATCGTATCTTCGGTATCCATCACTTCCTGCGGGGCACTCGAAGGTCTGGGAAAAGGCGTACCGTCTCTGATGATTTCGCTCTGCCGTTATACGATCCTGATCCTTCCGCTGGCATTTCTTCTGAGCCGCATCGTTGGACCGACCGGCGTCTGGCATGCGTTCTGGATCTGTGAGGCAATCACTGCTGTGATCTCGTACACGATCTACCGGAAAGCCAGTGTCTGATTGGTCTGAACAATAAACTAAAAACTCCACAATAGAAAACAGGGCCTTGCCCTAACAATAATAGAAAGAACCCCGGCATCGGAAAATTTCTCCGTTGTCGGGGTTCTTTCTGTCTTTCTCATTTTTCTTCTATATTAATACGCATACTATATGCTTATAATGTCTCGTTCATACTTCCGGTACGATATCCCATCAGATCCAGCGTTACATAAGTAAATCCGTACGCTTTCAGTGTTTTCGCAATTTTTTCCCGGTTCTTGTCTTCCATCAGTTTTCCGAACTCGGAAGGTTCGATCTCGATACGTGCCATCCTACCATGAATGCGAACACGAACCTGATGAAATCCCATATCCAGAAGCAGCTGTTCTGCCTTATCTACCATGCCAAGTTTTTCTTCTGTGATCGTCTCTCCGTATACAAAGCGGGAAGACAGGCAGGCGAAAGACTGTTTCTCCCAAGTCGGCAGATGCAGGTAATGGGATAATGCACGAATGTCTGCTTTTGTCAGATCACAGTGACGTAACGGACTTTTGATTCCCAGTTCGGCAACTGCCTGCAGTCCCGGACGGTAATCTCCGGTATCATCCAGATTGGAACCTTCCACGATGGCTTTCATACCATTATCCGCGGCGATTTTCTGAATCTTTTCAAACAACTCTTTTTTACACAGATAGCAACGATTCTTCGGATTCTGAGCAAATCCTTCGATACTCAGTTCCTCAGATTCGCAGATCACATGTTTGATTTCCTCTTTTTCACAGAATGCAATCGCTTCTTTTAACTCTCTTTTGGGAAAAGAGCAGGACTGGGCAGTCACTGCCATCACTTTATCACCCAGCGTGTCTTTTGCCACCTTTAATAAAAATGTGGAATCTACACCACTGGAAAATGCTACTGCAACAGATTCCAGACTTCTCAAATAATCCTGCAGTTTTTCCAGTTTCTCCATCTGTTCTCTTGTAATCATTTCTTCCATATGCGGTCTTTCCTTTCTGATTACTCTCTGGTTGATTTCTGCTTTATTTCTGTTTTTTTACCGTTATCAGATCTTTTACTACTTCTCCGGCAATAATCAGTCCTGCTACTGACGGCACATATGCCACACTGCCCGGAATATCCCGTCGTTCCGTACATTTGTGTACGGCTCCCGGCGGACAGATGCAGTTTGTTCTGCAACTGATGGACATATCCTCCATCGGGCGTTTCGGCAGTTCTTCCGAGTAAACAACCTTCAATTTTCTGACTCTTCTCTTCTTCAGTTCCCGGCGCATAACCTTGGCCAACGGGCACACCTTGGTTTTATAAATGTCAGCCACCTTGAACTGGCTGGCATCCAGCTTATTGCCGGCTCCCATGCTGCTCATGATCGGCACACCTTTTTCCTGGCATTTCATAACCAGCTCGATTTTTGCTGTCACGGTATCTACCGCATCCACGACATAATCATACTCTTCAAATGGAAATTCATCTGCATTTTCCGGAAGGAAGAAGCACTTATGGATATGCACATCCACATTCGGATTGATCTCCAGCATCCGTTCTTTCATCACATCTGTTTTATATTTTCCTACGGTTTTTCTCGTAGCGATAATCTGACGGTTCAGATTGGTCAGGCATACCTTATCATCATCGATCAGATCAAAGGCTCCGACACCGCTTCGCACCAGTGCCTCACAGACATATCCGCCGACACCGCCGATACCAAAAACAGCCACTCTTGAATTCTTCAGCTTTTCCATCGCTTCTTCACCCAGCAGCAGCTGTGTTCTTGAAAACTGATTTAACATATCATTCTCCCTGTTCTCGTCCTCAGAACCGGTTCACCGAACCGATTCCTGTATAAATATAATTATAACCGGGCAGTAGTACTCCCGGTCACAATTCTATCCTGCCCAGCTGTCTGTTGTCTCTTTTCTCAGTCTCTTCTGCAACTGAACCGGATATTGCTATCATATTATTAATTACATACTATGTCAATATGTTTTTTCTTGCAAAATCATGCTTCGATCCTGTGATTTTAATATGTTTATTTATTCTGTCATTGCTTTTTTGATAGCACCAAGCAGTTCGTCATAGGTCTCATACGCCGGAATCCGGGGATACCCTGCTTTGATCTTATCCGTGCTTCGGAATAAGAAGCCTGCCTTACTTGCCTGTATCATCCCCAGATCGTTATAGGAATCTCCACTGGCAATCGTCTCAAATCCGATAGACTGCAGTGCTTTTACAGTGGTCAGTTTTGACTGTTCCACACGCATCTTATATCCTGTGATTTCTCCGTTCCCGGAAACCTCCAGACTGTTGCAGAACAATGTCGGACGTCCCAGTTTTTCCATCAGTGGACCGGCAAATTCTGCAAAGGTATCACTGATCAGGATAACCTGGCTGAAACTTCTTAATTCATCCAAGAATTCTTTTGCGCCCGGAAGTGGCTGAATCTTTTCGATGGTTTCCTGAATCTCTTTCAACCCAAGCCCATGCTCCTTCAGTACGCCCAGTCTCCATTTCATCAGCTTATCATAATCCGGTTCGTCTCTGGTTGTTTTCTTCAGTTCCGGAATTCCACTCTCCTCGGCAAATGCCACCCAGATCTCCGGAACCAGCACACCTTCCACATCCAGACATGTAATATACATAACACTATTCCTCCTCTAACACTTTTTCACTTTAACACGTTGCATTTATCTTATCACATAATTACCGGTTTTTCTACCCTGTCAGTGATTCTTTTCTGGTTTTAAATCACCGATCAGATGACTGTTTTTCAGAGTTTCTTTCAGATCTGTCAGTTCAAATCCGGATATTTTTCCTTCTTTTTCGCTTTTTTCCTGTGTCACCTTCCGTACTTCCTCCTGAATATCACAAAAACAATCCAGAAGCAAAGGCTGAAACACACCGCATTCTCCGGTCAGGATCATCTGCATCGCTTTCTCATGAGAATATGCTTTTTTATAAACTCTCTGGCTCGTCAATGCATCGTAGACATCTACAATAGAGACCACCTGAGCTGCAATCGGAATCTCTTCCCCCTTTAGTCCATCCGGGTATCCGCTTCCGTCATACCGTTCATGGTGCCAGCGGCAGATCTCACAGGCAATCTGCACCAGCCGTTCTTCTTTATATATTTCCAGCCGTTTCAGCATGGATGCCCCTATCATCGTATGCATTTTCATCAGTTCAAATTCTTCCGGTGTCAGTTTACCCGGCTTGTTCAGGATTTTCTCATCGATCCCGATTTTCCCGATATCATGAAGAGCAGAAGCTACTGTGATCAGATACTGATCCGTCCAGGTCAGATGATACTTGTCGGTTTTTTGTACCAGACGTTCCAGGAGCATACCGGACAGTTTGTTGACATGTTCCACATGCAGTCCGCTTTCACCATTTCGAAACTCTACGATCTGACTCAGAATACTTACCATGATCCGGTTGTTTTTCTCCTTCTCATAAACCTGATCCGTTACCAGTGTGATCAGTCTTCTTTGTTTTGCATACAGTTTGATCGTATTGAATACTCTCTGATAAACAACCTTTGCATCGAATGGCCGGCTGATATAATCTGATACTCCCATTTCATAAGCCTGTCGTATACTCTTTTCGGAGTCTTCACTGGAAATCATGATAACCGGAACGTCCTCGATCCAGTGATTTTTGTTCATATCATGTAAAACCTGAAATCCATTCATGCCGGGCATTACAATATCCAGAAGAATCAACGATATCTCAGTTCCATACTTTTGCAAAAGACGCAGACAGTCTTCTCCGTTTTCTGCTTCAATGATCTGATAATCTTCTTCCAGAATCGACGCAAGGATCTCACGGTTCATCTCAGAATCATCTACGATCATGATCAGCTGCTTTGTCCGCTTTATCTCTTCTTCCAGATGAATCGTTCCATCCGCATCAATTGATTTTCTTTCGGTCACCACCATATTCTTCTGGATTTTCGCCTGATACATCAGCCGGTCTGCTTTTCGTACTGCCTCTTCCATAACTTCTTCCCGGACTGTCACGCCTCCGATACTGACAGAAAGACGCATTCTGGAAAAACCGGGAATATCCGCGTCCCTGATCTGCTTCTGAATATATTCCAGTTTTTTCAGAAAAACTTCATCGGAAACATCCGGCATAACCAGAAGAAATTCATCCCCTCCATAGCGTACCAGACTGTCTGTTTTCCGTGTGGACTGACGGATCGCTTTCACCACTGTCTGTAGCACCACATCTCCTGCTCCATGTCCATATGTATCATTCCACAGTTTAAAATCATCCAGATCTATAACTGCCACACCGGCAGAAGTTTCTTTTCCTTTCAGTCGTTCCTCATAATATCTTCGATTGTAAAAGCCTGTCAGAGCATCAATGTAAAGATCCTGGTTATATCCATCCAGTTTTCGAACCAGTTTTTCACATCCCTCTGCGTCCAGAAGGAATTCTTCGTTCAGTTTTTTCACCAGTTCCATTACATATGCTTTTCCATCTATTTCCATATAGCAGGCAGTTACCTGATAAATATCTTCTCCCACAAACTCCAGTTTGGTCCCCTGGTCCTTTTCCCTGAGTACTCTTGCAGATACACAGTTCTTACATTGCCTGTTTTTCTTCCAGAATGAATAGCAGGCCACTTTCTCAGGATCAACTTCTTCCTCCCTGCCCTCTTCCATCATTTGGATCGTTTCTTCTTCGATGAGCCGCACCACATCAAAAATCCTGCGATACTCTTCCATCTCCTGTTCCACCTGCTCCATCGTCATGGTTATCTTTTGTTCTGTCATCTTTTACTGCCCTCTAATGTAACTATTGTTTCTCTTGTTCTCTCTGCTCATCGCTGATCTTTTTGCGCAACTGAATTACAAGTTCATAAACTTCCGGTCTCTTTTCCTTCAGATGTTCATCCAGCAGATGGCGCCTCTCCCTGAAACGCTCCGCAAGTTCCGGATGTTCTCTGGCAATACGGTCATGCACTTCCTGACGGTGTTTTTCCAGTCGAATTGCCAGGGTTTTTTCATCTTTTCCGGAAATATTGACAATCTCTTTGAGATGCTCTTCCAGATGTTCCACCCACTCATCCTGATCCAGATCCTCCATATGAGACCATCGGCCGTGAAGCAGATATTCCACATCACCGGTTTTCTTCAACTGTTCAATCTGACACCCGATCTGTCGTTCGATCTCCTCTTCTGCCTGACTTCCAAACGCCCAGACAAATTCCTGCACTCTGTTGTCGGCACGTTTTCTGGACGCACTGCGCTGTCCATTATCCACACCGCCCTCTAAGGGATACGGACGGGTAATACCCATATCTTTCAAAGCAATATGTGTCGTTCTTCGCACACAGCCTTCCTGAATCAAACATCCAAGTCCCAGCTGACGCATCTGTTCATTCAATCCTGCAATATGTTCTGTGATATAAAAACGTATATTTTTCTCTTTCAGTGACTCATATAAAAGTTTTAACCGATCTGCCGCTGTAATATCCATACTTCCGATTCCACTGGCATCCAAAATCACTGCTTTGGTATCTTCCCGCAGATTATCCTCAATGTCACTTTGCAATACCTGAATATTGGCAAAAAACAGATTGCTGCTGAACCGGTAGATCAACACCCCTTCAATCGCATGGATCTGATCGCTTTCTTTCAGATCCCGGAAATGCCGGTGTCCCGGCTGAATCCCAAGAAAGCCTCTGGAAGGCTTGGATGTCCGGATAATCATCTCTGAAAAAGAAAGGATGATTCCAATCAATACTCCGTTGATAGTCCCAAGCATCAGTACACCGAAAAATGCTCCAGCAAAGATCAGATATTCCGTGCGGCTCACCTTCCACAGCCGCACCGCCAGATCAAATTCTGTCGCTCCCAATAACGCTGAAATCACAATCGCTGTCAGCACCGGAATCGGAAGATACCCGATAAATCCGGTTCCGCAAAGCAATAACACAATCATAGACAGTCCGGCCACGATACCGGTCAGCTGAGTTTTCGCCTGGTACTGCTCTCCCATAGCCGTTCTCGATACGGATCCATTGACCGGACAGCAGCCGGTAACGGAAGCAACCAGATTTCCCATGGCAAATGCAAGAATTTCCTGATTGTCATTGATCCGGTAACGATTTTTCTGTGCAAAACTGTTCTCTGCAAGTAATGTCTCTGCCATGATGACAACTGCCACGGAAAGACTGATGGTCACCGCCTCTTTTAACGGGACCGCTCTAAACTCCGGAACCGTCCATGTGGGAAGCCCCGGTTTCACTGCTGCAAGCGTCTGAATACCAAGATCTTCCAGATGAAAAAACGCGGTGCCGATCGCACCCGCTGCCATCAGAAACACTGCCATCGGAAATTTGGGAATCAGCTTTTTTGACACCAGAAGAATCACCAGTGTACCAACACCCAGAAGCAAGGATGGCAGATGAAAGATCGTCCGACTCTCCCAGATATGATGCACCAGTTCCGGGAGTTCCCCGACCCCTGCTTTACCACCGAATAATTTAGGCACCTGCATCAGAATGATCGTGGTACAGATTCCACTGATAAATCCGCCCATCACCGGTGCTGAAATATAATTGACCAGTTTTCCCGCCCGACACAGATAAAAGACCAGAAGCCAGACAGCAACAAAAAATGCAAGCACCGGAACTGCCGCAATTGCTTCCTTCGATCCCCCTTCAATCCCCAGACTTACCAGTGCCGATCCTACCAGTGCCGCCGGAGCAGCATCTACACCGAAAACAAACTGTGGGGAAGTAGAAAATAAGGCAAACAGTACGATCGGAAAAACTGAGCCGTACAGTCCATACACCGCCGGAAGCCCCGCGATCTGCGCATATCCCATGGATATTGGAATCGACACTGCCATGATCACCAGACCCGCCAGAAGATCTTTCGGCAGGTTTTTCCACTCATAAGGTCTTATGGTTTTGCACAAAGATACTTTCATGGATTTCCATCTCCTTATTGCATTTCTTTTTTTACAGTATTCTTTTTATTATAACATACTTTTTTCTTTTCACCAGTAAACAATTGCAAAATGGAGCCTGTTTTTTTCAGACCCCATTTTGTGAATTATACTTATCCTCGAATCACCAGTACATCGTTTCTTTTTTAAAATATTGTAACTGTCCGGCAGGTAATATCCCGCGAAGTTTTCTGAAAAGGACGAGATAAAATCAGGGCCGCCGCACCAAAAACAGTACGGCGGCCCGATTCCCTTTTACAGATATGCAATACTCTGATTCTCAAATACCGCACTTCCATCTGTAACTCCCAGGCAGATTCCTTCCCCCGGGTTTGTATACATGCGGGTATTCAGAGCAACTCCGTCCACATACAGTGTAGCAATCGTATCATCCACGATAATCTGTACATGATATTTCTTTCCAGGAACCAGACGAATCAGACGTTCCAGTCCCATATTGTTCATCTGTGGCCACGGCCAGTTCGGAGATTTCTCGAAGATCACACGATCCTTCGGACACTCAAATGTGAAAGAATAGAATTCATCATCCGCTTCCTGCGCACGCACGCCAACGGAGAATCCACGTGTTCCCTCAGCAAATGTAACATCTGCTTCGTATCGATAGCAGTCACCGGTCTCCGTTACTACATGCCGTAATGCTCTTCCTGATTCTTTTTCCAGTTTTACATCATCCAGCTTTTTCTCATCCTTAAACGCATTCCATACCGTATCCGGAATCCGGCACCCTAAAGTGCCGTCTTTTCTCTGATATAGTTCATGTGCGACAAAAGTTCCTGCCCAGATAAAATCTTCTTTATCTGCCTCCGGTCTGTACCAGAGATTTGCACTGTCCGTCTCGTTGGCACGTGTCGGAACCCATCCGAACAGAATCCTCTGATTGTTCAGCATGAAGGTTCTTCCTGCATAATAAGCTCTTCCGTCAAAAGCATCGTCATCCGGTGCGATCCACGGTCCTTTCAGACTTTTTGCCATACGGTATACCTGTGTGGATGCATGGGAATATTCTGTTGTGATCAGATACCACCAGTCTCCCATCTTGAAAAGATCCGGCATCTCATGCATGGTAAACAGATCCGGCGCCCAGAAATCCCCCTGGAACTCCCAGTCTGCAAGATTATCTGATGTAAAATAAACGGTTCTTCCTGTTGTTTTATGCTTGTCTCCTTCCAGACGTGCCCCCAGGATCAAAATATATTTTTCGGATTCGTCATCCCACAGTACAAACGGATCTCTCCAGTCATCCGGATCATATCCCGGCTGCGGAACAAAGGTCACTGCATCCTGCGTCTTTGTCCAGTGTTTCAGATCCTCACTGACCGCATGCATCAGTACCTGAGATGGTTTTCCCTGTTTTGGATAATCTCTGTTGTAACCGGTATAAAACGCATGATACTTTCCTTCTCTGTCTTCACAGATGCTTCCGGCAAAAATGAACTGATCCTGTTCTTCATCCGTTCCTCTCGGAATCGCCACACCGCAATCCTCATAAGTCACAAAATCCTTTGTGGTTGCCAGATCCCAGCCAAATGGTTCTCCAAAAGGACACGGGACTCTGGTATCTCTCTGGTGGAACAGATAGAATGTATCATCCTTTCCAAAAGGCATGCAATCGCCAAACCAGGTATTTGGATGCTGATAATAAATTTTCATGATTTTCCTCTCTTTCCTGCCCGCAGGCATATAAAATTATCCTTTGACTGCTCCGGCGGTCAAACCGCTGAGCATGTACTTATTCGTAAAGAAATAAAACAAAAATGTCGGTAACACAGTGACGGTAATTGCCGCAAATGTAGCACCCCAGTCTGTAGTTCCCATAAAACCGACAAAGTCGTTCAGCCCCAACGTAACAGTTTTCATATTGGTAGATCTCGTAAACGTATAGGCATTGATAAAATCATTCCATGTAAAGACACCCTGCATCGTTGCTACCGTCAGCAGCGAGTTCGTCGACATCGGAAATACAATCTTGAAAAATGTCCGCATCGGTGAACACCCATCAATGATTGCAGCCTCGATAATCTCATCCGGCAGGAATTTACTGAATGAATAAAACAGCTGAATCGAGTATGACAGAGAGAACGCAATCTGTGGCAAAATGACTGCCGGATAGGTGTTGAGGATTCCCATCTTACTGAAAATAGTGAATAACGGAATCAATGCAACCTGAAACGGAAGCATCAATCCAAGTAAAAAGTAAGACAAAATCTTCTTATTTCCCCTGAATTGGATCTTACTCAACGCAAACCCTGCCATAAAACTGATCAACAGTAACGGAATTAAAACTCCTACTGTGATTATAATACTATTCTTAAAATAGTTCAGCATTGGACTCGTTGTGAACACTTTAATGTAATTTTCAAAATTTAAAGCACTCGGTAATGCATAAGATGGCAGACTCCGAAAATCATCTGTTGTCTTCATACTGGAGATGATTACATAAAAAATGGGATATACCTGTAAAATAATCAGCAGGGCTGCTGTAATGGTTTTTAACCCTGTAAAAATATTTCTCTTGGTCTTTAATCTCATTCTTCACCACCTCTTTCCGTAAACCGTCTAAACAGAAATCCTACTATTAAGCAGATGGCTACAATAACCATCGCAACCGCACTGCCATATCCATATTTCATACTGGTAAATGCCTGTTTATACATGTATGTTGACATTAATTCTGATGAATTTCCAGGTCCACCCTTTGTCAACAGATATGAAATATCGAAAGAACGCAAAGAGCCATTTAATACCAGGATGCAATTTGCTATGATTACCGGTCTGATATACGGTATTTTTACATATCTGTACTGTTGAATTACATTTGCTCCATCCATGATAGCCGCTTCATCCAGTTCTTTCGGAATTCCTATCAAAGCTGCATAAAAAATAACCATGTACAATCCAAGATATTTATATCCCTCGACCGATGCTGCAATAATTAATGAAAGAGAATCATTTGAAATCCACTCCATATACAGCAAATCCGGATTAAATACCGAAAGTAAAGCATTAATAACACCAGTTGGTGTTACAGAAAACAATTTCGTAAAAATCTGACAGATAGCAACCGATGAAATTACTACCGGCACATAATATAGTGTCTGTAGTCCGGCTCTGAACTTTGTGATTCTTGACAGGAAAATCGCAAAAAGCAATCCGCCAAACACCTGGATCACAACACATATTACGGTATATACAAGTGTATGTAACACCGTCGTCCAGAATACGGTGTCCTGTGTAAACAACTGTTTATAATTGTTTATACCCAGGAATATCTTTTCACCTACACCGCTCCAGTCGAACAGGCTATAATAGCCTGCCCATATGACTGAAACCACTACAAACAATGTGTATACGATAAATGCCGGGAGTAAGAACATTAGGATTACCTTTTTTTGTCCATATGACTTTTGCATGATGCTCTTCTCCTCCTATCACTCACTATCATTTTGAGTTGTTAATGATAAATTGGTCTGCTGCTGCCTCAAATTCTTCCGGTGTTTCTTTTCCCTGTGCCAGTTTCTGCTGTTCATCCACAATATTGGTTAATGTTGCGGAATCCAGCTTGTCATCCCAGGATACCCAGGCATCTGTAGCATTTTCAAACAGTGGCTGCAGATCATAGAATAACTGATCCAATCCTTCAGGAATCTCATCATTAAACGGTGAAAATACCTGCGCATCGTTATAACATCCTTCTGAATAATGATTACACATATATTCGAAGAATTCTTTCATTGTATCATCATATGTTTTAGCATTAAATGCAGTTCCAAACCCACCATGAATCGGCACATTTGTTTCCATATTTTCCTGACCATCCACATCCGGCACTGCAAAGAATCCAAGCTGTCCATTCTTATACATTTCACTTGCCTGTGTGATCTGTCCGGATCCACTGTACCACATAGCACCATTTCCACCAAAGAACAAATCTGTCGCCGCCGTATAGTCTGTACTTAAGAAACCACCCTGGAAATACCCTTCTGTACCAAGAGTGTATAACAGATCTGCACCTTCTTTTGCAGCTGCATTCTCAGAGAATGTAGCTTTCTGGTCAATATAGTCCATAATAAACTGATCCTTTGTCATTCTCCATGGTGCAAAGGAAAGATAACGCATCAACTGCCAGTTTTCTTTTCCTGCTACAATCAATGGAATCTCTCCATTGTCTTTCAGTGTCTTGCAAGTATTCAGAAACTCATTCCATGTTGTCGGAGCTTCCAGATTATATTTTTCAAAAATGTCCTTCCTGTAGAAGAAAAATTCACAGTTCAATGCTTCCGGGAACAGATAAACATTACCATCGTCTTTATCCTTAAAGAAGTCATAAACCGCAGCGTTCATATCGTCTTTCTTTCCGACACGTTCCAGTTCGTCACCGATATTCACAATACCGCCGATATCTTTAGCTGCTGCTGACAATGCACCATTCGCACATCCATAAATATCCGGCAGTGTATTACTGTTAATGTACAACTGTAATTTTGTTACATAGTCCGCATCCCCACTAATCAATTCAAATTCTGGTGGCTCCAGACCTTTTTCCTCACTGAAGTCTGTCAGCAGTTTTTTCATGATGATGTACTTTGCTGATGTTTCACTGGCTCTCATGAGAATTGTGATTTTCTTTCTCTCACCATTACTTCCGCTCTCCGTCTGTGAGGTATTTCCACCTGTCGAACTTCCGGATGCACCATTTCCACAACCCGTCAGCAGTGTTGACATTGTCATAACACCCGCTAACAACAAAGCGCCTAATTTTTTCATCTTCATAAATTTGTTACCTCCCTTTTTTAAATATGTGTCACTCTGTTTTTCTTGTGGATTTATTATATAAAAGATTTATCATCCATTGAATGAAAGATTCTTGCAGAATTAGTACATTTGAACACAAAATAGTAACACATTTTCACACCTTCCAAAAATTTGTGTTATTTTTTTCCAACAATGTTTAATATTTTCCATAGTTGTTCGGTGTTACCCCATATTTTTTTTTGAAAACACGAATAAAATAACTGATATCATGGTATCCCACTTTCTCAGCAATCTCACTGATCTTATATTGGTTTTCCAAAATCATCTTTTTTGCTTCTTTTAGACGGTAATCCTGCAAAATATCCAAGAAACTTCTATGGTAAAAACTTTTCAATAAATTGTTGATATATGTTTTACTGATTCGAAATTTTTCCGACAACTCATCAAGAGAAATATCCTGACTATAATTTTCACAGATATATTCCATAATCCGTGTCGCCATTTGTTGCTTCTTATCAAGTTTTACATCTTGATTATGTTCCTGAAGTTTTGCAATTGTATCATTCACAATCCGCAATAATTCTTTCTTATTATGGCAAAAAAAGAGGCTTTCCAGTTTTGCCGGTAATAAATTTCTGCTGTTTTCATCTATCCCAGCGATTTCATCATTAAGCACATACTGAAAACAGCTGATCAATAATTCCATAGCTGCATATCGCATCACGTCTATATCTTGACAACCTTCAAAAATTCTGTTCACAATTTCCTTTGCCGTTTCAACATACCCCTGATGAATTGCGGAAAAAAGTGTCCTTTTCTCTCCGACAGTTACTTCCCATGCTGTATTCTCCCACTGGCAAACGTCCTGGTATTCAATAATTCCTCCATTTTCTTCATTTCCTAAATTATTCTCGCAGGCAGTAACACTTTGTCTGTATGCCAAGACCATATCATAGGAATTCCGAAAAACCTGGCTGATTCCAATTGCCATTGTACACTTCATAACTTCTTGAATACTCTTTACCATCTCCTCACAGTATTTCTTACACTTGCTGATAGCATCTTTTTGATTGACCTCTTCATCAAAGGCAATTAAAAATGTATAACCCAGCGGATCTGTCTCCACGTATACCCGATAACTGAATTTTTCCAGATATTCCTTGCAGATATTACAAATAATAAAATCCAACAGTCCTGGATCTATATCCAACTGTGTTTCTCCACTTAATTTTCCATAGATAACAAGATATTTCTCTATTTTCAGATTCACCTGATTCATTTTCTTTTCCAAAGCATCCCTGTCTTTTAATCTTCCATTTAACAGATCAGAGATTAGCTTTGCTCTGATTTCCGGCAATGCTTTCTGGTAATTCTTCTGAAGTTCATAGTAATCCTGTCTTTCAAATTGGTTTTTCCGTATTTTTTTGCATGTCTTTCCTATCACTTCATGCATTTCACGGAAATTCACCGGTTTTAGTAAATAATCTGCTACTCCAATTGTAATCGCCTGTTGTGCATAGCTGAAACTATCGTATCCTGTCAACAAGATAATTTCGGTATCTGGATATTTTTCCTTCGCATATTTTGCAACCTGAATCCCGTCTTTCTCCGGCATCTTGATATCACTCAATATAATATCCGGTTGGTATCGATCAATCAGTTCCATTCCTTCTTCCCCATCCATCGCTTTCCCGACAATTCTACATCCATACATCTCCCACGGGAACGAACACAGACCATCCAGAATAATATACTCATCATCCAAAATTAAAATTTTTAACTCCATGTCTTCTCTTCTCCTTTTGTAAACGGAATACAGATTTTTATGCATGTACCATTTCCCGGCTCCGAGTCTGCTGTCAGTCCGTATTCTTCCCCATACAGATAGCGCAGACGTTGATGAACGGCATACATGCCAAGTCCCGTATGAGCAACAGAAATATCCTTTTCTTCCCCTTCCGGTGGATCCAACAGATGAAGTAAGGTATCTCGATCCATTCCGACTCCGTCATCTTTAATCTCGATCACAACATTTCCCTGCTCAATATAACCATTTATGTTCAAAACAGTCTTTCCTTTTGATACCTCCACACTGTGTACAATTGCATTTTCAACCAGTGGCTGAATCGTCAGTTTGGGAATTTTTTCATCCAGAATTTTCTCATCAATTGCAAAATACACCTGAAAGCGATCCCGGTAGCGTGTCTCCTGTATATACAGATAATCTTTTACATATTTCAATTCCTGTCGGATGCTGAAAATATCCTGCTTATTTCCAATACTAATCCGCATCAGATTACTGATTGCACTGACCATATCACAGATCTCGGTATCTCCTTTTTTCATAGCCATCCAGTTGACGGTATCCAGCGCATTATACAGAAAATGAGGATTGATCTGTGCCTGCAAAGCTTTAAACTCCATCTCTTTATTTAACAGTTTGCTGTTGGTTACTTCATGCATGAGTTCTTCTATCTTTCTTGTTGTCTCATTAAACACCCGATTCATCTCACCAAATTCATCTTTTCTTTCTTCGCTGAGACGTACTTCAAAATCTCCTTCTGAAAACCGGTGCATCGCCAATACAGTTGCCCGAATCGGATGTACGATGACATAGGATAATAAAAACGAAAGAATACTGCTGATAAAAATCCCTATCATCAACGTCTTGATCATCTGTTTCTGAATCGGCAGTAAATCTGCAGATATTTCCCTTAGTGGAATAATACCAATCACTTTCCATTTTGTCGTATCAGATACCCGGTAAACCACCTGGTATTTTTTCTTCTGCATCTGATATTCAAATTCGCCTTCCGTTGCCTGAAAGAGCTGATCGGCTTTCTTCGAAAGTTCCGATGCCTGCCCCTGCACGATCTGATTCTTTTCATCTAGAATCAATACCGCACCTTCTGAAGCAAAATTAACATTTTTCCGTATCTGTTCCAGCGCATCAGAATTGATGGACAGACGGATCGTTCCAATTGGAGACATCTTCAGATTGTCCCTTACCTCTTTTACAATCTGAAGATGACCACTGTGTTTCAAATCATTGATGCAGACAATTCCTCCCATTGCATCCGTAGCCTGCTGTATCATTTTCGCAATTTCTTCTTTTTCCGGCTTTTTTACCTCCTGCTTTACCGAAAAATAATAATCTTTTCCATTTTTCGCATAGATTTGCAGATCGTCCACATAAAAACTGTTAAACAACCGTACCATCTGACGTTTTAATTCTCTTTCCCGTGAAAAATATCCTTCTTCATAAACGCCCTTCTCACCATAACAAAGTTCCTCCTGTGTTGTCGCACTGTATGCTATGTAATTGATCTTGTCATAGATTCCCTGCATAAAATTTTCGTAATTTTCCGACATCTGACGGACCGTTTCCTGACTCTGACGCACCGTTTTTTTCAGAATAATTTCTGAAGCTTTATTATAGGTAAAGATCGTAGAAGTCAGCGTAACCATCAGGGTTATCGCTATGCTCGGAAATAATATTTTATAAAAAGTCGGAATATCTCTAATTTTTATTTTCATCTTCCACCTGTAAATCTTTCTGCTGAATTTTTAATATTTCTTCGAGGTTCTTTCCTGTCATATCCGCAATCTCTTCCGGAGTTTTCCCCTTGCCTTTCTTTTATAGTATCACACTTTTCTTCAGGGCGAATGTCTTTTGTTTAAGAAACAACTTTCTTTCAAACTCTATAAAAAAACATCCGTATTATGTTCTATATTCATTTACTCATACATCGGATATTTTCTCTTTTCTCAGGACTTTGAGTATTAGATATGTGATCTAGATATGTTGATTAGATATTTTTGTTTGTCTGAAAAGAATCTGTGGATACTACCATTTTGTTATCATAACTGCATTTTTAAAGCTACGCAATATTCTATTTTCTATTATATATTCAAAAGGAAGCAAAAAACGCTATCCGTTTTCCTGCTTCCTTTCATTTTCCATATCTATCCGTTTACACCTGCGGAAATACCTCCGTAAACACCGCATCCATCAGTTCCGGGCTTCTGCGGCATTCTGCGACAACGGTGATGACTGCGTTTTTCTCTCGACTGATGATGGACCACTGGCAGTATTTTCCGTCGGCGCGGAAGGTGTTTTCTCTGCCGCCCCAGAACAGATAACCGTAACCGAAGCTGTCTGCATCATTTTCAACCTGTTTGCTGGTAGCTGCTTTTACCCAGCTTTCCGGTACCAGTTGTTTTCCGTTCCAGTTTCCGTTCTGCAGATAGAGAAGTCCCAGTTTGTGGAGTTCATCCATTGTCAGGAAAAGTCCGCCGGCACCGAAGACATGACCATATGGATCCAGTTCCCAGGTCGGACGGGCGATGCCCAGCGGTTTGAACAGTCGCGGATACAGGTAGGATACCAGATCACATCCGGCTCTCCGTTCTACCAGAACACCTGCAAGATACGGACCTACGTTATTGTATACAAACTTTGTTCCAGGCTCGTAGACAAACGGGAGGGCAAGACTCATCTTCACCCAGTCCTCTTCCTCATAAACCGGGCGCTGTGCACCCATCAGTTCCGCTTTTTCCTGTCCGAGGCACATGGTCAGAAGGTCTTTTACCGTAGCCTTTGCAAGGTTCTCACTGACAGTTTCCGGAAGATCTTCGTCAAAACAGTCCACCAGTTTTTCATCCAGGGATAGCAGACTTTCTTTTACTGCGATTCCCACAGCTGTGGAAGTGAAACTTTTACTTGCAGAATATACATTTCTTCTGCACTGCTCATCCCACAGTTTCTTGCCGATTTCTTTTCCGTCTTTCGTCACAACGATTCCCAGAACACCCAGTTCCTTTGCTTTTTTCTCGAATACATCAAAATTCATGAAAGTTCCTCCTGTCATATGATACCGGATTGTTCCCCTGGTATCCTTTACATCTTATGTTTACCCATTTTCGCGTAACTGTCGGTCCGCGGCAGCCAGTCCAGGAATTCCGGCAGTTCCAGCTCCCAGAATCTCCATTCATGTTCATAACCATCCACCCGGTCAAAGCGGTGGTCGATCTTTAATTCATTCAGATATTCTTCAAAACGGTCCACCGATTCAATCAGGAAATCGTTGTTTCCCACACAGAAGAAGATATCCGGCAGCTTCTTACCCGCATCCACATCGTCACGGATGATCTGGTACAGATCCATCGGTTCCGGGAACTTATGGCCTACTTTTTCTTCCAGATCTTTCGCCCATACCGTTGCCGGTGAAAAAGCACCGACCGCACGATACTGCTCGGTATCTTTCATCGCATGGACAAGTGCTCCGTAGCCGCCCATGGACGCACCAGCAATATACGTGTGTTCCGGCCGGTCTGTGACCGGGAAATATGCCTTCACGAATTCCGGAACCTCTTTTCCGATAAATTCATAGTATTTTTCTCCGTAGATGGTATCCATGTACAGGGTATTTCCTACCGATACCGAGACTACTGCGATCCGGTACTCTTCCGCATAACGGCTGACGCAGGTAAAACGCTCCCAGGAAAGATAATCATTTCCATGGCCGTGTAAGAGGTATAACACCGGGAATTTTTCCGGCATCTGATGTGTTAATAAAGCCGGATCATCCATATCACAGGGACTTACCCCCGGAAGGGTGATCGTAAGATCTACTCCGTGTCCCAGGGAGTAGGAAAAAAAATTACAGTGCATCTGTGGCATATTTCATTCCTCCTTTTATTTTACAAGCAGCCAGGCCATGCTCTTTGCAGCGATCTCCAGCTGATGATCTTCTGTCTTTTTCGGTGCCCCTCCACGGCAGATCAGCTGTTCGGTCTGATCGATGCCGAAGTCTTCAACAAAAAGTGGCTGATCGAACGGATTCAGCACCACGTATCCGCAGCTTCCTTCTTTTTCTCTTTTTAACACGATCGGAGAGCATCCTTTTTCCGCTTTGACAAATTCCGCATACCCGTCATTTCCAAAGCAGGGATACGCTTTTCTGAGTACGATCAGCCGCTGGATCCAGTGATATAAGCTGTCTTCCTGCGCCATCTGACTTTCCGCGTCCGGACGGTCGGTGTCCGGATCCATCGCCATATATAACATCCGGGACGGTGCACTGGAAAAATCTCCGTTGACTCCCTTCGACCACTGCATCGGGGTTCTCGAACCGGTACGCTCGTAACCGCCTTCCACAGAGATCATATCCGGGATATAACGCATCCCGATCTCATCGCCATAATATAAGAACGGTGCTCCCGGAAAACCATAGATAAATCCATAGGCCAGACGCATCTGCTCTTCATCCAGCTGATAAGAGATCCGGGCCATATCGTGATTGCCGCTTGGCATACACATCATGCCTTTCCCCCGCAGATTCTCCTGATTTTTTGCAAAGATCCCTGCAAATACAGAGATATCACTCTCCGGATCTCCACCAAAATAAGGATGATCTCCCCGGAACAGATCCATATAACCGGTATCTCCAAAATGCAGATAAAAGTCCATATCAAATCCCGCTTCCAGTGCCACCTCCGGTTTTCCCCACTCGGATACCAGCGCCGCTTCCGGGAATTCTTTATTCAAAAATGCCCGCACATCCTGCCACAGGCGGATCGTCTCTTTTTTATCTTCATCGTTTTTCACCAGCGAACCGGCCATATCCACACGGAAACCGTCACAGCCAAGTGTCAGCCAGAAACGCATGATGTTTTTCAGTTCTTCTCTGGTAGCCATCGGTCCCGGCGCATCGGTCGGCTGCTGCCAGCCGGCATCGGTAATATTAGCAAATCCATAGTTCAGCGCCGGCTGCGTGGAAAAACAGTTGACGCCGCAGCTGGCCGGACGTGGGGAGATGCCACGCAGGACACTGACGATTCCTTTGACATCTTCCATTCGTTTATACAGACTGTCGGTCCATACATAGCGGTCGGTATATTCATTTTTCTCCGCTTTCATCGATTCCTGAAACCACGGATGTGTCACAGCGGTATGTCCCGGCACCAGATCCAGAAGTACGTGCATCCCTCTTTGGTGTGCCGCTTCAAATAATTTTTTCAGATCTTCATTGGTTCCATACCGCGGAGCCACGCTATAATAATCTTCCACATCATATCCCGCATCGTAAAACGGTGAGGTAAAACAGGGATTGAGCCACAGGGCGTTACAGCCCAGTTCCTGAATATACTCTAATTTTTCTGTAATTCCCGGGATATCCCCGATTCCGTCTCCGTTGCTGTCGCGGAAACTCTGTGGATATACCTCATAAAACACTGCATCTTCCAGCCACTTTATCATCTCAAGTCCTCCATTATTTTTCTTCTGTCACAAGCGTTTTCGTTGTCGGTCCCTCCTGAAAGCTCACCGGAATCTTTGTATTTCCTTCTGTTTTTCCATTCGCGATCAGTTCGTTCAGGCACCTTACAGCCTCTTTTGCAATCTCATGCACCGGCTGCGCAATGCTCGATACGATTGGTTTCCCCTGATTTAAAAACTGCAGACCATCGTATCCGATAATCTGGATATCTTCCGGAACCCGTTTTCCCATCTCTTCGAGTTCTTCCTGTACGATCATTGCAAGATGATCCGAACTGGTAAAGATTCCATCGATGGAATGTTCTCCCATAGACGGGGAAATATAAGCCCGCAGCATATTGTTGATCAGTTTTCTGGATCCGTAGGATTCATAGACCGAAACAATCTGTTTTTCTGACATTTCCACACTATTACAGGAAAGATTATGTTCCATACAATATTCAGTAAAACCGACTCTTCTTTTTCGTACTTCACTGTCTACGGATGACATTGTCATAAAGCACAACAGGTTGGTGGATCCTCTTTTATGCAGATTCTCTGCTGCAAGCCAGCCGCCCTGCCAGTTATCTCCTGCCACACATGGGATGTGTGATTTGTAATGACGGTCGATGGAAACAAAAGCCATGTTTTCGATCCGTTCCTCTTCTACCTTACTGTAAGTCACACCAATGATTCCGTCAACTTTATTTTGTTTTGCCATATCCATAAATGCCACTTCCCGTTCGGCATCATCACCAGACAGGCATAGTAGTACCTGTTTTCCGACTGCTGACAATTCGCTTTCCAGGGCATCCAGCAACAGTGCAAAATACGGATTGATCAGATTCGGCAGAATGACAACCACATAATCGGTCTTCTGCATCCGCATTCCCTTTGCCAGAGTATTCACCTGATACCCCAGTTTTTCTATGGATGCTTCTACCAGCTTTCTCCTCGCTTCACTGACACGTCCTCCATTCAGTACGTTCGACACGGTTCCCACCGATACACCGGCGTCCCGTGCAACGTCTTTGATTGTTACCATTTGATTTTCCTCCTCCACACCTTCCTATCAGATACTCAAGTTCGACACAGCAAGTTTCTGACAAGACGCGTCCTTCATCGGGACCTGAAAAGGCTATATTTATTTTTATTATAGAATTATTTTATCGTATTGTCTATGTATTGTTGTGTACTTTATTTTCTATGATACCAGGGTCGTGAGAGTACGAAGTACGGATCAATCCGGTATCAAAGAGGGCAAAATACCTTTTGACCCCAACAGCTTTCCGTTTATATAAGAAAAGGTGAGTGTATCTTTTCTTTATCAGATTCAGATACACTCACCTTTCAGTACCGCTTTATTATGATTTTACTGCACCGGCAACTACACCAGCGATAATATATTTCTGTAATGCGACATACAGGATGATTACCGGGATGATTGCCATAACCAGTGCCGCCATCAGAAGATCCATATCATTGCTGTATGTTCCCTGGAACAGCTTGGTTGCGATCGGGATCGTGTACAGAGATTTATCTGTCAGGATCAGGCTCGGCAGCAGGTAATCGTTCCACAGAGACAGGGCATACAGGATAACCAGTGTTGCTGTAGTCGGTTTTAACAGAGGGAACACAATCTGAAAGAATGTTCTCAGTCTTCCTGCTCCGTCAATCTGTGCTGCCTCTTCCAGTGAGATCGGTACCCCACCTTTGATAAATCCATGGAACATGAATACCGCCATAGATACCGAGAAGCCCAGATGCATGAATATCAATGTTGCTCTGTGGTTCAGGATTCCAAATGTTCCACCGTAGATAGAGATCAGCGGGATCATAACTACCTGGAACGGGATTACCATGGAAAACAGCATTACCATGAAGATGATCTGGTTGATCTTCCATGCTTTTCTTACGAAGATGTAAGCTGCCATGGAAGAGAACAGAATGATCAGGAACACACTCACACAGGTAATGATCAGGGAGTTCTTCAGGATGTTCATGAAGTTCATCTGCTGGAAAGCATCTACAAAGTTATCTGTTGTAAAACCTTTTTTACCACCCCAGCTCAATGGCATTTTGATAATATCACGTTTGTGTTTGAAGGCATTCAGCACGATCATGTAGAACGGGAACATATAGATGATAAACAGCACTACAGTTACCAGTGTTTTCAGGAACGTTTTGATGCCTCTTACTGTCTTTTCCTGTCCTTCCATTATGCTTCAACCTCCTTCCGTTTGTTGATGATTGTCTGAGATACTGCAATAACCGCTGTAAAGATAAACAGGATGATTGCTTCTGTCTGTCCGACACCATACTGTTTTGCAGAAAAGGCTTTCTGATATACATACATGGCAGCCATAACAGTAGATCCGTAAGGACCACCTTCTGTCAGGGACAGGTTCACATCGTAGATCATGAAACATCTGGTGATGGTCAGGAACATACAGATAGTAAAGGATGCTCTCATCAGCGGAAGTACGATATATCTTGTTGTCTGAGATTCGCTGCAGCCATCGATCTTGGCCGCTTCTTTCAGGTCTTCGGATACACCGGTCAGACCTGCAATATAAATTAACATCATGTAACCGGAAAACTGCCAGATCGTTACCAGTACCAGTGCTGCGAATGCAGTGACACTTCCTGACAGCATGGATTTCTGCAGAACGGTAACGTTCAGTGCATCACCAAAGTAAACAATAACTTTGTTAAATACGAACTGCCAGATATAACCAAGAATGATACCACCGATCAGGTTCGGGGTAAAGAATCCGGCACGGAAGAAATTCTTTCCTTTAATTTTTCCGGTTACCAGCAGCGCCAGTAAAAATCCGATTACGTTTACCAGAATTACGGAAATCACCACATACAGCAGTGTCAGTCCAAGGGACTGCCAGAAGCTGCCGTCTGCAACTACTGCAGCGTAGTTTTTCAGTCCTACAAATGGTTTGTTGCTGGATACACCGTCCCAGCTTGTAAATGTCAGATATACACCATATAAGAATGGTACGATTACCACGGCCAGGAATGCGAAGGTTGCAGGACCTGCAAATACCAGGAACGTGGAAACTTTGCTCCATAAGCTTTCTTTTTTACTATTCATCTCGTTGCCTTTCTTTCCCTCTTTTAGTGAAAGTTGCCGGGTCAGTATGCATTACTCTGCCCGGCAACTTCTTAACTAGCAACCAATTATGTATCTGCCTTTTTGATTATTCGGAAAGATTTGTCCAGTAATCCTGAACTTCTTTTGCGAATTCGGCACGGTCAATCTGTTTGTCCAGATATTTCTGCATGAACGCACCAACTTCTGACCAGTGATCTCCAGGATAGTTAGAAGGCTGATCAAACAGCTTTCCTTCTACAGTAAATCTCTGAATACTCTGTCCCAGCATGTTTGTAGCATCTTCTGTGATATTGGAGAATGCGGGTACTAAAGAGCAATCATCAACCAGTACTTTGTTTCCTTCCGCTGTGTTTGCCAGCCAGTCAAGGAAATCTTTTGCTGCTGCCTGCTGATCTTCATCGTTACATTCTTTATCGATCATAACCTGTTTGGTAGCACCACCACAGATGTAATCATTTACGTTAGCATTTCCTTCTGTTCCGTTCTGCGGTACCGGCATGATTCCGATCTCAGTATCGTCTTCAATGTAATCAGAAATCTCTGCCCATGCCCAGTTTCCGTTGAACCAGAATGCCACATCACCTTCTGCCAGGTCTGCTGCGTTTTCATCGTAATCAGCAGCCAGCGGGTCTGCTTTGTTGATGTTATATTCCATCAGCAGATCGTAGGTATCCATCAGAGAAGTAAATCTTTCGTTGGACATCAGATCTACGCTTCCGTTTCTCAGATCTTCCATAATCTTTTCTGTACCGGTCAGTGTTCCGTCCTGCTCTTCATATACCTGTGTGAAGTAATGTCCTGCATTGCTCCAGTCTTCCTGGTTCAGAGCCACCGGGCTTTCCATACCGTTGTCTACCAGTTTTTTCAGCAGTGCTTCGAAGTCATCCATGTTTGTTACAGAAGTCGGATCCCAGTCTTCTCCCAGAGTATCTTCGATTGCTGTTTTGTTGTAGATCATACCTCTGCCTTCGATACAGAATGGGAAGCTGTACAGTTTTCCGTCTGTTCCGGAGATACCGTACTGTGTACCACCATTTGCTGCCCAGGATTCATCACTCAGATCTACACCTTTTTCTTCACAGATAGAAGCAACGTCCTGTGGGTCACACATGATCAGTGTCGGAGCATTCTTTGCCGCATATCTGGCAGATACTTCCTGAGAAGGTGTACCACTACCGATGGTGTAAACTTCCAGTTTTGCTCCTGTCAGTTCTCCCCACTGCTCTGCAGCTGCTTCCAGCTGAGACTGGATCTCACTCTTTGTATTCAGCATGGTGATGGATACGCCGCTGAAATCTCCGCGTGCGCTGTCTGCGGAATCACTGTCATCGGAAGATGCGCTTTCATCTGTTGTTGTAGTTTCACTCTTGGAAGAAGAGTCATCGGAAGAAGAGCTTCCGCATCCTGCCAGCAGGCTTCCTGCCATTGCCATTGTTAATACTGCTGCAACTACTTTTCTTTTCATATTAAATATCCTCCTAAAATAGTTTATGCACTTTGCTACTTTGAAACGGTTCATTTTTGTTTCTTCGTAGTTCCTTTCGTTGTATTTACTATACTACAACATCTTGCACAAAGCAATTGTGATTTTTGATCAAAGTTACCGGTTACTTTTTGTGCATTTTTACCTTTCCTTCCATTTTCCTATTTAGTTTTTATCTCCTTTGTCTTTGAACCGTTTCATTTTATATGAATCAATCAATAAAATCTATGGTTTTTAATTCGATTTTTTACGTACATCTCCCAGTATCAATATGTGTTCAAATTTTCATTCCTCTGCTGGCTAAATTATTTCACTATTCAATTGCCCCTTGTTTATACAGCTTTTTTCCCAATTCTCAATTTCTATCTTTGTGTATTTTTACTACTGGTACTTTTTGCGGATTTATCCTATGATTAATTTATATATTGAATCATTTCATTTTACAAAATAACGTAACGGAGATAACAAGGAGGTTATCCAATGGCAACTTTAACAACTGTATCAAGTAATTATGGAACTATTAACGGTATTCAGAAAGATGGATATTCTGTTTTTCGGGGCATTCCATTTGCAAAGGTTCCCACAGGTGCTCTTCGTTTTGCACCACCTCAAAAACCGGAAAGCTTCAAAGAAGCTTATGATGCGTTTACTTTCCGTTCCATCCCCATGCAGCATTTCACCGACCCGGACGGTTTATATCAGAAAGAATTCTATGATAACCCGGACTTTCATTTTCCGATTTCTGAAGACTGTCTGTATCTGAACATCTGGACGCCGGCACATACTGCTTCTGAAAAACTTCCGGTAGCAGTATGGATTCACGGGGGTGGCTTTGAACATGGGTTTTCCACAGAACTGGAGTTTGATGGGGAAGCTTATGCAAGAAAAGGTGTGATCCTGGCGACTATTTCTTACCGCGTCAACGTATTTGGTTTCCTTTATGATCAGAAACAGGAAAAGGAACTTGGTTTCAGCGGCAACCAGGGACTGCTCGACCAGATTGCCGCACTGGCGTGGATCTATGAAAATATCGCTGCCTTCGGTGGAAATCCGGATAACATCACAATCATGGGCCAGTCCGCCGGAGCCATGAGTTCACATGTACTCACATTTTCTCCGCTGGCCACACCGATGATCCATCAGGCTATCCTTCAGAGCGGAAGCATTGCCGGTTTTCCGTCTCCAATGGTATTTACCAAAGCACAGGCGCAGGCGGTAACGGATAAGCTCTATGAACTGTGCGGTGTTTCTTCTATTGAAGAGTTACGCGGGCTCCCCGCAGAAGATCTGCTGGACAGATCCGATGAGCTGATGACTCTGTACCCATCCCTTCCGTTTCGTCCGGTCGTCGACGGTCATGTACTTCCGGATACTCCGGACGTTCTGACAAAAGAAGGGGGCATGGCTCATATCCCATATCTGATGGGTGTTACCAAGGATGATCTGTTTATTCCGGAGGGTGCTTCCCACAGAGAGGGTGGTTTCTTCACTGCTGCCGTTTCTTTTGCAAATACCTGCCAGAAACAGGATCTTCCGGTATATCTCTACGAATTCTGCCACGATCTGCCGGGAAGCAGTGATGGAGCATTTCATTCTTCCGAACTATGGTATACTTTCGGAACACTGGATCGTTGCTGGCGCCCGATGACAGACGCTGATCATGCACTTGCTGAAAAGATGGTCACCTGCTGGACCGATTTCATGAAGCACGGAAATCCGAACAGCACCGGCACAAACGACTGGAAACCATGGACAGAAGAACATCCATATGTCAAAACTTTCGCCTAATTCATAATTGATTCACTGAACTATCGATATGTAAAAAGCGCCCCAAAAACTATGTTTTTCAGTATATAAAATACCAGGAGAAAACATCCCATCCCGTTTTCTCCTGGTATATAATTCGTTTTATTTATATTTTATTGCCGTTCCGTATGCAATCACTTCTGCTGCACCTGACATCACCTGCGAGGAACCATATTTTACTCCGATCACTGCATCTGCATCCATTTCTTTCGCCTCATCCACCATACGTTTCGTGGCGATCTGGCGTGCTTCGTTCAGCATCTCCGTGTATCCTACGATTTCTCCACCTACCAGAGTCTTCATACCTGCCATAAAATCTCTGCCTATGTTTTTGGTCTGTACCACGGTACCCTTTACAATTCCCAGTGCCTCAAATTCTGCACCCGGAATATATTCAATACTTAGAAGCTTCATCTTCTTCTCCTCCTTCGATCTCTTTCATTCTTCCTGCAAGTGCTGCCAGTGTTCCGATCACGATTGCAACCGGAACTGCCAGAAACAGCACAAGCAATCCCCACGGAATCGGATCCTGTGCATTTGCCCATATTACCAGAAGCATACTGCATACCATAAGCACAATCATCACAGCTGCACCGACAATCGCACCTGTCATTTTTTTTCGGTGAACATCCGTCCTGTTTACATCCATAAACTTCACACCTTCTTTCTCCATCTTCTCCACTTCTTCCAGACAGGCTTCTGCGTCCAGGGTATCCAGTGACAGATGCTCCTGTATCATCCGTTCGCAGATCTCCTGCATTTTTCCAAGACTTCTTTTTCGATGCTCCAGTTCTTTCAGATGCTGTTCCAGACAGATCTGCAGACTTTCCTTTTGCTCAAAAAGTGCTCTCATCTCCTCAATAGAAATATCTATTTTCCGAAGAAGCTTAATCTCCTGCAGTCGTATCACATCTTTCTGATGATATTCCCGGTATCCGTTCTCCGCCCGCTCGATCTGTAACAAACCCTGTTCTTCATAAAAACGGATATTCTTTTTTGTGATTCCGACTAACTCTTCTACCTGTTTGATCTTCATAATCCTGCATCCTACCTCTCGTCTTTTCCAAGCCCTTCAACATCCCATCAAAATTTCCCGGAAAAACCGCTTTATTTTCCTGTCTGTACCTGTTTTATAAGGCATCCACCAGGGGGAAAGTCAAGTATTTTCATAAAAATATTCAAATTGTGATATTCAATTCGCCAAAGTATCTAAAACCATACATATTCTTAAAGAAAATGACAAAATTGCAAACACACTGCATAGGCCATTTTTGCTTGTTATTATATCATGAACTTCGTTCATGATCGCCATTCGCCGCTCCCGATGAATAAGCTACGCTTATTCCCGCTCGCTAACGCTCATTATATCACACATCTCTTTAAAAAGTTTCCATAAAGTTCATCCTCCGACGTGCTTCACCATATGCAAAGGCAGACCCTGATTCCCGGATAGACAGTCCGAGAAACAGTGTGGTATGATATAAGAAGACAAATCGTAAACAACTGGCCGAACATCCGGTACAGAAATCAAGCAAAAAAACAGCTATAAGGGGGTAATAACCGATGCAAATGACGTTTCGCTGGTATGGCGATGGAAATGATGACATCACTCCGGAAATGATCCGACAAATTCCCGGAGTCAGCGGGCTTGTCTGGGCGCTTCATGACAAGCAGCCGGGGGAAATCTGGACTGTCGAGGAAATAGAGAAAGTAAGAGCTAGGATCGAAGGCGCCGGTTTCCACATGGATGTTGTAGAGAGCGTAAATGTCCATGACGATATCAAAATCGGTCTTCCTACACGGGATCAGTATATTGAAAATTATAAGACAACACTTAAAAATCTTGCACAGTTCGGTGTAAAAGTAGTGACCTATAATTTTATGCCGATCTTCGACTGGACAAGAACGGACCTTTTTCATCCGCTGGAAGACGGATCCACTGCACTGTATTATGAAAAAAGCAAAATACAGGATGACTATAAGGAAATGGCTGCCTATATTCTGGAAAATCTTCACGGAAAGACATTTCCCGGATGGGAACCGGAGCGAATGGCAAAACTGGATGAACTTTTTGAAGCGTATCGCCCGGTGACCAAAGAAAAATTGTGGGAAAATCTGCAGTATTTTCTGGAAGCAATCATGCCAACCTGCCATGAAACCGGCATCAAGATGGCCATTCATCAGGATGATCCGCCGTGGGATATCTTCGGAATCCCAAGACTGCTCTGTGATAAAGCATCCATCGGAAGATTTCTTCATATGGTAGATGATCCATACAACTGTCTGTGCCTGTGTTCCGGTTCCCTTGGCGCCAACCCGGAAAATGATGTGGCCGACATCATTCATACCTACTGTGACCGGATCGCTTTTGCTCATATCCGGAATCTTCGCCATTATCCCAACGGTGATTTCTCCGAAGTCTCTCACAGAGACTGTGACGGCGATATCGGAATTCTGGAAATCATGCGAGCATACCATGACTGCGGCTATACCGGCTATGTACGGCCGGATCACGGCAGACATCTGTGGGGAGAAGAATCCCACTGCCGGCCGGGATACGGTTTGTATGACCGGGCACTCGGTATCATGTACCTCTGGGGATGCTGGGATATGTTGGAACGTCTGGAACCGGATTCCGGTCAGTTACGCTCCATTTCTTCTGATGCAAAATAAGCATGTGTTTTATGATCATCACAGCAGTCACCTGTTTCTCGTGTAGGCACAGACTTTTGCCCGTCACCCACGTAAATGATTGATATACAATGCAATAAAAGGACTATCCGTGTTGGTAAGATAAAAAATACTTCCTAAAGATTTTTCACCTTACCTACACGGATAGTCCTTTCTTTATTTTATATGGGTAATTTTCCCTAACAGGAAATCACCTTAATTCCTTTTTCAGACATTCCAACAGACTCTGGCATCTCTATTTACGTATATCTTGCATTTGTCATACCCGCTGCTTATTTTCCAAATGTAAATCTCACCTCCACCGGGCGGCATCCGGTCAGGGCAACGCTTCTCTCATCCGGCTGTGTGCATCCCACATAAAGCGAAAACTCATCACTGTCTACATAGCGCTTTCCTTCCTCGTCTACGATCGTCAGTGCCCGCGGATCGATGGTAAGATCCGCTTCTATGGTTTCTCCGGCTTTTACTTTCACCCTCCGAAATCCACACAAGCTGTAATTTCCGACTGCATATCTGGATTTCCAGTCTTTTATGTAAACCTGAACCACATCGTCTGTGTCCCGCACGCCGGTATTGTTTACTGTACAGCGAAGTTTCAGCGGCCGGTCTTTTTCCGGTTTCTCTGTCCATGCAACTGCAGTCACCTTCACATCCCCATAAGTCAGTCCATATCCAAACGGATACAGTGCTTCCATTTCCATATAACGATACGTTCTGTTTTTCATGGAATAATCGGTAAACTCAGGCAGGTCTGCTGTATCTTTATAAAATGTAACCGGAAGCTTTCCGCTTGGTGATACCTTTCCAAAAAGAATATCTGCCACCGCAGTTCCACCCTCTGCGCCAGGATACCACGCCTGTAAAACCGCATTGGTATTCGCATCCGCATATCGCAGGTCCATCGCGCTTCCCGAAAGAATAACCGTGATCACAGGTTTTCCGACAGCCGCAACCGCCTGCAGAAGTCTCTGCTGACAGCCCGGAAGTTCCAGAGATGCCTTATCTCCTGCCTGCCCGCGGTTACTCTGATCCGGTTCTTCTCCTTCCATCGTCTCATCCAGTCCCAGAACCACAACCGTCACATCGCTGTGTTTGGCCGTGATCACTGCCTCCGAGATTCTGTCATCGTTCCATGCCAGATTTTCCATGACATCTTTATACATATGGGATCCCTCTGCATAAAGTACACGGCAGTCCTCTTCTGCCTCTTTCTGAATTCCTTCCAGAACCGTCACATACCGTGAGGATGTTCCGTGGTAATTTCCCTGCAGGGCGATCCGGTTGTTCGCATTCGGTCCAACCACTCCGATCGTCCGGATCTTTTTCTTATCTAACGGCAAAATTCCATCGTTTTTCAGAAGAACCGCACCTTTTTGTGCCGCTTCGACAGCCAGCTGCCGATGTTCTCTACATTCTACTACTTCATAAGGAATATCATCGTATTCACTTCCGTCAAACATTCCCAGAAGAAAACGTGTGGTAAATACCCGGATACAGGATTCCGTGATCTGTTCTTCGGTAACCAGGCCATCCTGAAGTGCTGCCATAATATACGCATATGTACATCCGCAGTTCATATCACATCCCGCTTCCAGTGCCATCTGTGCGGACTCTTTCGGTCCGTTTGTAACCTTATGGAACTGGTGAAAATCCTGGATTGCCCAGCAGTCCGATACCACATGTCCCTCAAATCCCCAGTCTTCCCGAAGAATTTTTTTCAGTAACGTCTTGCTTCCGCAGCTTGGTTCTCCATTGGTCCGGTTATATCCTCCCATCACGGCTTCCACACCGCCTTCTTTAACTGCCGCCTCAAAAGCCGGAAGATAGGTCTCATACAGGTCTTTTTGTGAAACTACCGCATCAAACTCATGTCGGATCGCCTCCGGACCGGAATGTACCGCAAAATGCTTCGCACATGCTGCCACTTTCATCGTCTCACCATCACCCTGTAAGCCCTTGATAAACGCCACACCGAGTCTCGCGGTCAGAAACGGATCTTCTCCATACGTCTCATGCCCGCGTCCCCACCTCGGATCACGGAAAATATTGATGTTCGGTGACCAGAAAGTCAGTCCTTTGTAAATATCTCTGTCTTCTTCTTTGGAAAATGCATTATACTTGGCTCTGCCCTCTTCTGCAATCACATCAGCGATCTTCTGCATCTCCTCTTCATCAAACATGGCCGCACAACCGATTGCCTGTGGAAATACCGTTGCAGTACCTGCACGTGCCACTCCGTGAAGTGCCTCATTCCACCAGTTATAAGTCGGAATTCCCAGCCGTTCAATCGCCGGGGCATCGTATTTGAGCTGTCCAGCCCGCTCCTCGATGGTCATTTTTGCTACCAGGGCTTCTGCTTTTTTTCTTGCCTGCGCTCTGTCCATATTTTTTCTTCTCCTCCTTGGTATGTTGCTGTTAAAAATCCCCTTCTGTGCCAAATATCATTTTCTTTTTTTGTACAGAATTCCTCACTGCAAATTTTACCATATTTTTCTGTATCTGTGTTTAATTTCAGTATTTTTACACAAAAAAATCCTGTACGGAAAAAACGCTTTCCATTCTCTCCGTACAGGATGTTATCTTTTTTATTTGCTCAGTTTTTCTCCCTTGTTCTGCAGACACGCTCTACAGTATGTCACCGATGTTACCAGCCAGATCACTGACGGCATCACGATGGCAAGGATCCCCGTATCAAAAAACATATGCAGGATCAGCGCCACAAACGTCAGGATCGGCGCCCATTTCATCACGGTCAGATAGCCTTTGTAACTTGCCTGGTAGATACATTCCTTTTCTGCCTCATCGCAGCTTTCCAGCCACTGCTTCGGGAATTTTAAAGAAGTCGGATCTCCTTTTTTGTCCGGATAGATCTTCTGTATCACGCGGACATAGCGAATCTGCCATACATTCAGATACACTTCCAGTGCAATAAATGTAAGAATTTCAAGCAGAAACCACATTATCCCAGAACCGTTCAGACTTTCAATATATTTTGTGGAATATCCGGTTGCGAGAAGCAGAATCATCACAATACTTCCGGCTAAGCTTACGATCATTCCCCTACTTCCCGCAGCTTCCAGCTCGTAATCCAGCCGTTCATACGCTTCATCTTCTGCCTGTTTCATGGCTTCGCCCGCTCTTTTCAGTCTGCCCATATACTGCTCACAAAGTACCAGCGCTATCACTCCACAGATTGCCATCAGCGGAAGCATCCAGGTGCGGACACTGTTCAGGAAGAATTGCATTCCCTCCTGAATACCTGTCAGAACTCCATGCACTTGTCCCATTTCCATGACACCCCCCAGAATTCCTCCCAGCGCACCGCTGATACACATGATTACCGCATATTTTACATATACATTTTTCTTTTTTGTTTTATTCATCATTCTCTTCCTCCGTATAGCTGAAAATATCTTCCACGGTTACCTGACAGATCTTTGCCAGCTTCAGCGCCAGCGTTACCGACGGTGAATAATCCCCCCGCTCGATCAGACTGATCGTCTGCCGGGACACTCCTGCCCGTTTTCCCATATCCGCCTGATTGATGCCAAGTCTGGCGCGATGTTCCTTTAACCTGTTTTCCAGCGGCATATCTGCTTCTCCTTTCTTGTTTCTGTTTTGACTTGTATTCTTGTCATTTTGACAACTTTATTTGTCATCCAACTTGTATTTATTCTATCATTGACAACTATAGTTGTCAACACATACTTTCAGAAAAGTAAAAAGCCGCTGTTCTCCAAAAAATACTGAGAACAACGACTTTTCACTTTTTCATTCATCCATTTTTACATAGCTATCCATCCAAATGCATTTGCCACGGAACTTGCCAGAATGATCAGTGCGAAGATCGGGCACAGGTATTTGATCATGACTACGAAAATCTTCTTTCTACGGAAGGTGCTCTCGCCGTGGCGGATCTCTTCTTCGATCTTGTCCACACCGATCACGCGGGATACCAGAAGGCTGGTCATCAGGGCTGCGATCGGCATCATGACGGAATTGGTCAGGAAGTCAAAGAAATCCAAAAACTGCATGCCGATGATCTTTACAAAGTCCAGCGGACCATATCCCAGACAGGACAGGGTTCCCAGAGTGATCATGATCACACCGGTCAGAACGGTTGCCTTCTTTCTTCCCCAGCCAAGTTCATCCTCGAAAGTGGATACCGCACTTTCTGTCAGGGCGATAGAGCTTGTCACTGCCGCAAACAGAACCAGCACGAAGAACAGGATACCGACTGCGGTTCCGAATCCCATGTTGGCAAATACTTTCGGGATCGTGATAAACATCAGAGACGGACCTGCCTGCAGGGTATCCGGATCGCCGCCGGAGAATGCGAAGACCGCCGGGATGATCATCAGACCTGCCATCATCGCAATCGCCGTATCAAAGATTTCCACGTTCCTTGTGGAATCTTCGATGGAGGTATCTTTTCTCATATAAGAACCAAAGGTTACCAGGATACCCATGGCGATGGACAGGGAATAGAACATCTGTCCCATGGCTGCCACTACCGTCATCCAGGAGAAGTTTTTCACATTCGGTACGAGGAAATATTTCACACCTTCGATGGCTCCCGGTCTTGTGACAGAATAAATCGCGATGATCACGGACAGAACGACCAGAATCGGCATCATGATCTTTGACACACGTTCGATACCATTCTGTACACCTGCGTAGATGATCACCAGGGTAAACATACAGAAGATCACAAAACAGATTTCTGTAGCTCCTCCGTTTGAGATAAAACCGGAGAAGTATCCGTCTTCAGCCAGTTTGCTTCCATTTCCTCTGATATACTCAAACAGATATTTGACTACCCAGCCACCGATGACAGAATAATACGGTACGATCAGTACCGGGATGATCGCGTTGATCCAGCCGCCGAAGCTGAGCCAGCCCACCTTTTTTCCCTTTGCAAAGCTTCGAAATGCCCCCACCGGACTTTTTCTTGTCATACGTCCAAGGGCAGACTCCGCAACAATCATAGTATACCCGAAGGTCAGTGCCAGTATGATATATACCAGCAGGAAAATTCCTCCTCCATACTTCGCTGCCAGATACGGGAATCTCCAGATATTTCCCAGTCCGACAGACGCACCGGCCGCCGACAGTACATAGCCGATTTTCCCTGAAAATGCGCTTCTTTTCTTATTCATCTACGTCTTTTTCACTCTCTTTCTTTTAACTTTTCCGACATTTCTCTCAAAATGCCCTGCGGGGCTCCTCACCCACAGAATACTTGTTATTCTACCACGCTTACCGGATAAAGTCACGACTAACAGAAAAAAACGCAAAAAGATTGTTTTACTTTTCTACAAAATATTTCCGGTTATTCCACGATCTTATAATATGCCCTTGCCGTGATTGTATACACGATCAGGTACACAATAGCGAACGCCACAATCGTCACTGTAGTAGCTACCAGAAAAATACCACTGTCCGGGAAATTCATCATCGTCATCAGCTGTCTCGTCACCGGAAATGCCACCACGGTGTGCAGAATAGCCACTACAAGCGGCAGGAAAAATACGGTAACAACCTGTGACCGGATGGTCTGGCGGACTTCCTGACGGCTCATGCCTACTTTCTGCATGATCTGAAAACGCTTCCGGTCATCAAATCCTTCGGAAATCTGTTTGTAGTAAATGATCATCACTGCACCCATAAGGAACAAAGAACCGACAAAAATTCCAAGGAACATGATGGAACCGTACATCTGATAAAGGCTGGTCTTGTTATTTTCCCGTACTTCCACATAGCCGTCACATTGCGCCTGGTTCACAAGCTTCTCAATTCCCTGTCCGATCCGCGTCTCCAGCTTCGTATCCCCAATCAGATCTATCTGATACTTCCAGCTGTATCCGGCAGGTGTTCTTCCGGTCATTGCCACATATGCTGCCTGTGCTTCTTCTCCGTCTGCAAATACGATAATTCTGGTATCATACATTACATTCGTGGTTTCCACCATATCTTCCTGTGTATTTTCCGTATGTTTTACCTCACAGCTGATCGTATCTCCGAACTGTATCGTATCATATTTGTATGGTTCCTCTTCTCTGGTAAATACAAGTACCTGGCCCGGTTTCAGATCTGCAGATTTTCCGGTCATCCGTTCATATTCCGAAGCTTCCATGAATTCGATCATGCTGCGACCGTCCTCAAACCCTTTCAGTTCCTGCGTCAGACCTACCCAGTTTTCTTTGTTTTCTGCCACTGCTAACCAGTAGGTTTCATCCCGTTCAAATCGTTTTGACACCTGCTGCTCCTCCAGATAGTTGTTAATCTGTTTCCGCACAGAACTGATTTCTTCTTTTGTCAGCGCAGTACCGTCACCATTGGCCGACATAACTTCCACCGCTATCTGATGGGGAAATCTTGTCTGGATAATTTCCTGCATGCCAAACCACAGACAACTGGTGGTGGAGATTACCAGAAGCACACCGGTAGACAGGATGCAGATGTTGGCAAGTCCTATCGCATTCTGTTTCATCCGGTATAACATTCCGGATATACTGGTGAAGTGTCTCGTCTGGTAATAATATCTTTTGTTGCTTTTTAACAGTTTCAGCAGTGCGATACTACCTGCCGAAAACAGACAGTAGGTTCCCGCCATAACCAGAAGCACCGCACCGAAAAACTTGCCCAGTGCCTCCATAGGGTTCTGACAGGTCAGTGCCAGATAATAACCAAGTCCCAGACAGAGCAGTCCGATCCATGCGGTAAGAAGCTTCGTTTTCGGCTCCCGCTCTCCCTCCTGTTCACCATGAAGCAGTTCTATCGGCTGAGCTGCGTGGATCTGGTGGAGGCTTTTCAGATAATTGATCAGAAAAATCACGGCAAATAAAACCACCGTGTTTCCTGTAGCCTTCCAGTTAAAAGCAAAATGGATCGTTCCCTGGAACCGGGTCAGTTTTAACAGCACCAGAAACAGCAGCTTGTAACACAGGATTCCAAGCAGAATCCCACCTCCAACCGACAGGATCCACAGATACAGACTTTCAAAAAACAGAACCTTTGCAAGATGTTTCTTTTCCATGCCAAGGATCTGAAACAGTCCAAATTCTTTTTTCCTGCGTTTTGCCAGAAAACTGTTGCTGTAGATCAGAAAGATCACAGCAAAAAGTCCGATGATATATACGCCAAACTGCATTACTATCTGAATCGTGGCTTTCCCCATCATTTTTTTAAGACCTTCACTCAAAGACAGAGTACTCATAATATAAAACATAATAACCGTACCGATACATGACAACCAATAAGGAAGAATATTCTGTCTGTTCTTACTGAGATTTGTTTTTGCAAGTTTTGCATACAGCAGACTATTCATGACGCTCACCACCTGTCGCAATAATGGTCAGCGTATCCGAGATCTTCTGATACATCTCATCCCGTCCCAGATTTCCCCGGTACAGCTGATGAAAGACTTCTCCGTCCTTGATAAACAGAACCCGTTTTGCGGAACATGCCGCTTTTACGCTGTGGGTAACCATAACGATAGTCTGTCCTTCCTGATTGATCTCCTCAAACAGCTGCATCAGTGCATCTGCCGCATGGGAATCCAGCGCCCCGCTCGGCTCATCTGCCAGTACCAGCTGTGGATCCGTGATCAGGGCACGCGCCACAGCCGCCCGCTGTTTTTGTCCACCGGACACTTCATACGGGTATTTTTCCAGCAGATTGCTGATACCCAGTTTTCTGACGATCGGATCTGCTTTCTGCTTCATCTCCCGGTATCGTTTGCCTTCCAGCACCAGCGGGAGGAAAATGTTATCTTTTAAAGAAAATGTATCCAGCAGGTTAAAGTCCTGAAAGACAAATCCGAGATTTTCTCTTCGAAATGCCGCGATCTCTTTTTCTTTCAGATCTCCCAGATTTTTTCCATTTAACCGGATCTGACCACCGGTCGGCTTGTCGAGTGCTGCCAGGAGATTCAGCAGCGTGGTCTTGCCACTTCCGGACTCTCCCATGATTGCCACAAATTCGCCCTGTTCCACGGTAAAGTTGACATCCCGCAGCGCCTCTACCCGGTTGCTTCCGAGGCGGGTGGTATATGTTTTTTTCAGATGTTCTACTTCCAGAATTGCCATTTGTTTTCTGTCCTTTCTGTACTCTGTTTTCCGGAACCCGGTAGTTCCTGCTTTTTATCGAAATCTGCCGGCTCCGTTCCTGTTTACAGGCTTATTATAGCAATCCAGTCTTCCGGCTGCCTTAACCTCTGCTTACAAAAATACCGGAAACCTTACATTCGTGTAAGGTTCCCGGTAGCATTCTCATTTTATCGCTAGAGCGTGTCTAAAAAAGGCTTTTCGTCCTGATCCTCTTATAATTCCACCGTATCTAGCCCAAGATACACCCGCGTTCCCACACCCATCTCCGATTCGATCCGGATCGTGTGGGAAAGCCGGTCCATGATCTGTCTGCACAGGTACAGACCGATACCTGTGGATCGTTTGTCCGTGCGACCGTTGTAGCCGGTATACCCGCACTCAAAGACCCTCGGAAGATCTTCCGGTGCTATCCCGATACCGGTATCTTCGATCACCAGCGTCTTAGGGCTTTGTGGATCCATATAAATTTTTATCTTTCCCTTCCTGGTGTATTTCAGGGCGTTCGAGAGAACCTGTTCAAGGACAAATTCCAGCCATTTTTCATCGGTAAGTATCTGACAATGGACATCCTCATATTGCAATGCGATCTTTCGACGGATAAACAGAGGTGCGTATTTTCGTACTGCCTGATGGATCAGAGCGTCCAGTTCCTGTTTTTCAAATACCAGATCCGTGTTCATCCTTTCCATCCGCAAATACTGTAGTGCCATCTGCACATACTGTTCCACCTGAAAAAGTTCTCCCTGTAATTCTTTGGAAACCGGTGTTTCTTCTTCCTGTAATAACAGATGCATGGCAGCGATCGGCGTTTTGATCTGGTGGGTCCACATCGTATAATACTCCACCATCTCCCGGTATCTGTCATCCATCTACTGTTCTTCTTTTCGCAGTTCCCGCTCATATTGCCCGATGATCTGCCGGTACAGTTTCTCCGACAGAGTGTCCGGATTCGGGAACGCTTCTATCTTGTCTCTTGGATCCTTTGTCAGCAGTTCCAGTGTCTTACAGCGCTTCCGATAGCGGATGAAGCGAACGATCAATACTGCGATACCGGTAAAAGAGGCAAGTTGCAATGTGTAAATGGTGACATCCTGTGGAATATCTTCCAGGAAACACAAAAGCCAAAAAATTCCGATAAAAAACACCACCCAGAGAAGGATCCCCGCCTCTTCCCGCAAAAATGCAAGGATAATTCTTTTTTCCTGATTCTTTTTTCTTCCCTTTTCCTGCATCGTTCTTCTCCGTTTTTCTACTTCCTTCTCTCAGAATCCTCTTTTCAAAAGAGTAACACTGTGAAAATCTCCTGAACCATATGATAAATCCCATATTATGTCAACAGATATCCCACACCTTTTTTCGTCTGAATATAATCCGAAAGCCCGATTTCTTCCAGTTTCCTTCTAAGTCTCGTCACATTCACGGTCAGTGTATTGTCATCAATAAAGCTGTCCGACTCCCACAGCCGCATCATCAGCGTGTCTCTGCTCACCGCTTTTCCCTTGTGTTCCATTAAGACCTGCAGGATCCGCCACTCATTTTTCGTAAGTTCGATCTTTTCTCCCTGATACGTCAGAATTCCGTTTTCTTTATCCAGGATTGCTCCTTTGTGCTCCAACAGATTCGTGGCTCCAGCAAATTCATAGGTTCTTCGAAGCAGTGCCTGTACCTTAGCAGTAAGCACATTCAGGTCAAATGGTTTTGCGATAAAATCATCACCGCCCATGTTGACTGCCATGATGATGCTCATATTATCAGAAGCGGAAGAAAGGAAAAGCACCGGTACTTTCGACACTTTCCGGATCTCCTGGCACCAGTGGTAACCGTTAAAAAAGGGAAGATGAATGTCCATCAGCACCAGTTGCGGACCGGTTGCGGCAAATTCTGTCAGCACATCGGAAAAATCCTGCACACAGAACGCCTCCATGCCCCACGAAACCAGGTGTTGCCGGATCGCATTTGCAATCACTTCATCATCTTCCACGATCATAATTCGATACATATATTCCTCATTTTCTAAATCTTCCCATGAACAGGTCATCAGGAAGATTCCTGGTTTGAACTTTTATAAAACGGGCTGTATACCTTTTGTGACACACGGAAACATTCTATATAAGCTCTCCCGTTTCTGCCCGCTTCAGGACACAGCCCGTTTTCTGTTTTTCTTATCTTTTTATTTTCGCACTGACTGTTCATGTTCGGAGCAGTTACGTTACGTTTTTATGAAAGTTCGTAACTGTTCAGTACCTTCACAGTTACGAAAGCTCTTCCTATACTCTGACAATATAGTTCGCTTTTCTTTCTTTCGCTTCCGGGTATTCGCAGTCGCGATATCCAAGGATGCAGTGTCCGATGCCGACCAGATTTTCCGGAAGTCCCCACTCTTTTAAGAGTTCTTTTCCCTCTGCACTCTCAAATTCTTCTTTTGCCCGGTGGATCCAGCAGGAATCCACACCTACCGCATGAGCTGCCAGCATCAGATTGCCCATAACCAGAGAACCGTCCTCATGATAGGTTCCGATCTCCGGATCTGCGAGTACGATCAGAACCGTCGGTGCACCGTAGAACGGATCATTGCTGCTTCCCATCACAGCCGCGTTCATCTTCGAAAGTTTTCCGATCAGTTCCGGTTTCTGCACTACCACGATCACCGGAGACTGTTTTCCCATTCCGGTAGCCGCATACGTTCCGGCTTCCAGAATCGCATCCAGCTGCTCGTCTGTGATCTGCTCCGGTTTGTATTTGCGGATGCTTCTGCGGGTTTTCATTGCTTTCAATACTTCATTGTTCATGGTAAAATCCTCCTTTGTCCCATTTTCATTGTTTTTTTCTGATACCTATTATAGTACAGATTCCTGTGGATCTCAACGCCAGACAAGTGCCTGTTCTTCTTAATTTTGTCTTAATGTTACTGCTCACCCCATGCCCAGTAACCTTTTAATTCTTCTGTGTTTCCTTCAGAAGTTCTTCCGCTGAAACATCGAACACCTTCGCAAGCGCCATCAGATTCGTGGTACTCGGTGCCGAGGCTCCGCTTTCCCACTTGGAAACCGCCTGTCGGCTGACACCTAATGTTTCTGCGACAAATTCCTGCGTCATTTTACAGTTCAAGCGATGTTGTTTCAGAACCTCCCCAAGCGTTTTTGCATTTTCCGCCTTTTCCTTTCTCACCGGCACCGACCTTGTGTATTTTCTGAGCGCCTTGATCACCAGATAAACCACATACCCCGCTACCACCACAAGAAATATCCATAAGCAAATGTTGAGCAGGACGAAAATAAAATTCAATTTCCTTGGAACACTCTCCTTTCTGATTTTGTACCTCCATCATACGGATTTTCCCCGTGTTGCGCTACCAACTATTACGCAACTTTGTGGTTGCGGGGGGGGCTTTTTCATGATAATCTACTTGCAATGCCGGTCTGTCTTTTTCAAAAAGTCCCATGCCTGCCACCTCTACAGCACAGACATGAGACTTATTTTTACTTTTGCATGGTTTCAATCACGCATTCATGTTTTTTAGTCATCTTATTGTAATTAATTCCTACAAGCAACAACTTCCCCTGATATTCTTTCAATGCATCTCCATACTGTTTTTCTTTGATCTGCTCTATCGCTCCACCTGCGCTCTTATCCCATTTCAGTTCGATCACGACAGCCGGCTTGTCAGGATGCTTCTTTCTCGGAATCATACATACGTCGGCAAATCCCTTTCCCGCAGGTAATTCCCGAATTATGGTATAGTATTCCCGCGCAAAGTAAAAGGCAAGCTGAATGGTACAACTTAAAGAGTTTTCATCGTTATACTGAAGAATGGAAATTTCCTCATGTGCTTTCTCGATTCCCTCTGCAACCGCATCTGCATCCATGTTCCACAGTGCTTCCAGTAATTTACGGGAGGATTCCACGGACTCTGCCACGCCATGCCAGTTCATGGTGCTGATGGCATTTACATATTCCCGGGAAACCTCTTTATTTGGGATACTTACGGTTCCGTCTATACTGTTATAAGTCAGATATCCCAAATGCACCAGCAGAGTCAGCACATCGTCTTTCGTTGCAAAGGTAGTCATATCGTTGCTGAATGTTCCGATATTAATGGGGACAGATTCTCCCGCAAGCATGCGAACCACGGAGTCCTTTAAGCCGTCCATATCCATCTGGATATAGATTTTTAGTGCTTCATATGTCTCCGTCTGGTTCCAGTAGGTTCCGAACTTATGACGCAACATGGCTTCTACAACAGATTTGGGGCTATACATGGAATAACATTCATTTCCCGTCTGTCGATGAGCAATCAACTGATAACCGTCATACCATGTTTTTGCATCTTCAAAATTCATCTCATATTTTTCACAGAGAACTGACACTTCCTGTTCGGTAAAGCCAAAATACTCTGCCAGCTCACCGGGATCCGTCATGGAATATTCTGTAAACATATTTAATGCCGAATGAGAACCATATTTCTTGATCGGCAGAATACCAGTCATGTAAGCCAGTGCAACATAATCTTTATCCTTGAGCCATGCCCGTAAAAAGTCCAGATACTTTTTCTGTGCTTCTCTATCCTGTTTATATTCCCGGAACAGACAATCCCACTCATCAATCAAAATTACAAAAGGACATCTGGTATAAGAAAATACATCTTTCATTACCTGAATCAGATTTTTTTCATCCCGAAAACGCACTTGCGGATAAGTTTCCTCAAAATCCAATACAAGATATTTTTTCAGCATTTCCAGCATCTCTTCCATTGTCCCTGACATACTCAAAAATTCCTGCATATTAATTTTGATCACATCGTATTGATTCAGATTTTCTTTGTAGGAACTGTCTTTGCTGATTGCAAGATTCCGAAACAGTTCTTCTATATTTTCACTGCGATCATAGTATGCAGCAAGCATATTCGCTGCCATTGATTTGCCAAATCTTCTCGGACGGCTCACACAGATATACCTCTGTTCTGTGCAAAGAGCTTCATTTGTCTTTGCGATCAATTCACTTTTGTCTACATATATTTTCGAACGAAGACTTCCACGAAATGAAAAATTTCCCGGATTCAGATAACTGCCCATGCAAATTCCTCCCCGTCAAGATTTTATAAGATATATTATACTGGATTCCTCTGATAATCACAACAGCAGGATTTCAGTTCCCAATCTGTTCCATATTTCTACTTATTTATTGATTCGTAACTGTTCAGTACCTTCACAGTTACGGGCCAAAATGCCATCACCTTCGGTGATGGCATTTTGGCTTGTATGTCTTGGGATTTTGACATATTCATGTCAAAACACCTCGCGGGACAGTGGCTACTGAATAGTTACATTGATTCTTATTTTTTCAGTATCTTTTTAATACTCCCAATCAAATCTCGTAATTTCTAATCTTCGAAATCACTTAGACCCGACAGATCAGTCTTGCTTCTTTGATTGGCTTTTTCGTAAGTTCTTTCCAGATCAGGAAATCATAAAAATTCTCCCCGACACTCATAATTTTCCCATTGATAATTGCACGAAGAGGCGTATTTTCTTCCTGTAATTCCATCCATAAGGAACGATACATTCTTACCTCTTCTCTGGACAGTTCTCTTTCATACGGCAAAAATCCAGCAAACTCCTCCGCCGCAACTTCGCCCCAGTTCCGGTACGAAATAATCTCATTTCCACGAACGATATATTCTGGTATTTTCACAACCCGAACCGGATTGTCATATTCCGAAAGGATACTGCATACATGATAGAAACCACACACAGAATAAGGGGCATCACTGTACCAGATTCGGATAGTCTCCCCCTCTTCCAGATAGTTCTTCAGTCGTTGCATTTCCCGTACATATACATCTGCCAGATTCCGGAGTTCCGCATCCACTTCCGGATCCTTTCCCCATGCTTCCTGCGTATACAGATCATAGATCAGCGTTTTCCGATATGCACTGTCTACATTTTCCCGGATATCACCGATATCCAGCAGAAATCCAAGGCAGATCACTTCTTCGGGCGTTTCCTCGACCCGTTCCGCAGGTTCTCTCTTCAAAGATTTCTTTTTCCCAGCTTTCATGGACGCGGCTTCGCTTTCCGCAAATAACACTTCTACCATAATTATCCCCTTCTTCCGTATTTATTATTTTCAAAGCTTTCCACTCCCAACGTTGTATTTTTGCAACTTCCCGGTATAATTAAAAGCAAATATAAAAACGAAATGGAGAACACACCTATGACCAATCAAGAACTCCTGCGAATCGCTCTGCAACAGTCAGCGATTGATTGCAATTGTAAACCGGAAGATTTTCTGCAAAGTGAAAATCTGGTTACTACTTCAAGAAAGCATCCTTCCGCGCGTGTCTATCTCCCGCTGCCATTTGCCTGTGATCTGGTTTCCTATGGGAATAATATTGTGGCACAGGTGCGGGAAGATCTGCGAGATACCGTTAAGGACTACATCGATACCTACCCGACGGAGCACTGTTTTGAGACACCGAATATGCAGGTGCTCGAACAGAAACTGGCTCCTTACGGGCTGCAGATCTGCTTTATGGCGGAATATTTCCTGCCGGATCTTACCCTGCTTGGATCGCATCCGTGTAAGTATGAGATCCGCGTGCTGCATCCACAGGATTTTCAGGCTCTGTATCTGCCACAGTGGAGCAACGCGCTCTGCGCGGATCGAAAAGAAAACGATGTCCTGTGTGTCGGTGCTTACGACGGGGAGACCCTGATCGGTCTTGCCGGAGCATCCGCGGACTGCGAAACCATGTACCAGATCGGGATCGATGTCCTACCGGAATACCGGAGACAGGGGATCGCCGCTGCACTGACTTCCCGGCTGACCGAAGAAATCCTGGATCTTGGCAAAGTTCCGTTTTACTGCGCTGCCTGGTCCAATATCCGTTCCGTGAGAAATGCCATCACCTGCGGCTACCGCCCTGCCTGGGTGGAACTGACGGCGAGAGAGAGATCCTTTGTTGAAAAATGCAACAAACCACAAAAATAATTTATTACTGTAAATATATCATATTTGCCGAAAGATTGCCACTGTTCCCCTGACAGCGCAAAATACAACTCCTGCTCCTCCACTTCCGTTGCTTTTTTCTTATGATTGTATTACAATCATAAGTAACAATTGTCAGATTATCAAAGGAGCAGCCACCGTTATGGATAAAAAAAGTGTGACAACTCTCACGTTAAAACAAATCAACAAACATACCGTCTATCAGTACATCTACCGCCAGCGGGAAACTTCCAAGTTTCAGATCGTGCAGGATCTGAACATGGGCCTTTCCACGGTCAGTCAGAATCTGACCACGTTGGAAAAAGAAGGGCTGATCGAACGAAACGGGTATTTTGCCTCTACCGGAGGACGGAAAGCACAGATTATCCGGATCGTACCGGATCTCAGGATCGCCATCGGGATCGGAATTTTAAAGAACATGTTCCATCTCGTTGCGGTGGATCTGTACGGGGAGGCCGTCGCGAGGGAGACGATTCCACTTGCCTACGAGGACACGCCGGAATATTACGACACATTTGCCGGCGAAGTGCTTCATTTTATTGAAAAAAATGAGTACCCCACGGAAAAAATCTCAGGGATCTCCATTGCCACACAGGGGATCATTTCCCCGAATGGTTCGTCCGTGACTTACGGTGCTATTATGGGAAATACGCGGATGCAGCTTTCTGATTTTGCTTCCCGGCTTCCTTTTCCATGTCATCTGGTGCACGACTCCAAGGCGGCCGCAGATCTGGAGCTCTGGAATCATCCGAAACTGGACAGCGCTCTTGTTTTCTTATTAAATCGAAATCTCGGCGGTGCTGTAATCACCAATCACAACGTTCATCAGGGTTTTTCCATGCACAGCGGTTCTCTGGAACACATCTGTGTGGAACCGGATGGTCCAGTCTGTTACTGCGGAAATCGCGGTTGCCTGGAAACCTTCTGTTCCGCCAGTGCACTGGAACTGCGCAGCGGACTTTCAGTAAAAGAATTTTTCCTGAAGTTGCGGGATCCGGATAGCACCGGGGAACATTTACAGGACATCTGGCAGGACTATCTGCGGCATCTGGCTTTCGCCATCCGTAACCTCAATCTGCTGATCGACTGTCCGGTGATCCTAAGCGGATATCTTGCACCTTATTTTCTCCCTGAGGATCTGGATCGGCTGCTTGGTCTGATCAATGAGCATACACCGTTTCCTCTGGCGAAAGATTCGCTTCTTACCGGCACCCACGGACAGTATACACCGGCAATTGGAGCGGCACTGTTTTACGTGAAAAATTTTCTGGATACATTGGCATAGCCATTGTATTTTCTCCTTACGATGATTTATTCTTATGTAAACCAACAGGGAGATGACAATTTCGTGTTACCGCACACGGAGTAAACAGTAACAATTTCACATATTTTCCAGTATTCTCTTGCACCCTCTTTCCATGAGTGCTATAATCCTTTCAAACAGCAGAGAAACCCTATGTGTCTGCTGTTTCGATTGAAATACTATGCAAAATAGGTTTCCATGCGTCAAGTGTTTTGTGGATGGGGAGTTGCCACAGAAACGAAAAGTCGGTTCGCCTGCGGACCGGACTTACGATATGGTTACCGCACCCGTTGCAACAACCAGATGATTAACATCCGATTGTGAAGGGATATACTCATAGTTATTTTTCAGTAGCTTTATTTTCTTCACATCAGGGTGTTTTTTTCTTACATATTATTCTGTACATCTATGCAGAACATCCTGATGCATATTTTTGTATGCTCAGAATCTTTCTATGTCCGATTTTACAGGAAGTTTCTCAGTATACAGCATTATTTACACAGGAGGTTTTGTACCATGATGGATCACGAAAAAATCAAAGAAGGCGTTCGTCTGATGCTGGAAGGTATCGGCGAAGACGTCAATCGAGAAGGTTTACTCGAAACACCCGACCGTATCGCCAGAATGTGCGAGCAGATCTACGGCGGGCTCTATGAAGATGCCGGTGTGCATCTGTCCAAACAATTTCACGCTACCAATAACAATATCGTTCTGGAAAAAGATATCACCTTTTATTCCACCTGTGAACATCATCTGCTGCCCTTCTACGGAAAAGCTCATGTGGCTTATATCCCGGATCAGCGCGTGGCAGGTTTAAGCAAACTGGCCCGCACGGTAGAAGTCTATGCAAGACGCCCGCAGATCCAGGAAAATATGACCGCACAGATTGCGGACGCTCTCGAAGAACATCTGCAGCCGAAGGGTGTGATGGTCATGATCGAGGCAGAACATATGTGTATGACCATGCGCGGTGTTCAGAAACCAGGCAGCAAAACTGTAACCACCATCGTGCGTGGAGCCTTTGCGGAAGATTTTTCCCTGCAGCAGACCTTTTTACAGATGGTAAAGGCTTAAATCTGTCATGGAACAGCGAATTATTATGAAACGCATCGATCAGATTTTATCCCACCCTGTCTTTCGAGAGCAGTTTGCACTGTTACAGGAAGCAGAAAAAGACCGGATCTTCTGCCGTCACACGATGGAGCATTTTCTGGATGTGGCGCGGCTGATGTATATTTATAATCTGGAAGATCAGGCTGGCTTTTCCAAGGAAATGATCTACGCCGCCGGACTTCTTCACGATATCGGCCGTTATGAACAGATGAAAAAAGGTACTCCTCACCATCTTGCAGGGGCAAGACTGGCGGAACGCATCCTTACGGACTGTGATTTTTCTCTTACTGAGCAGAAATCGATTCTTGCTGCGATCCGAAGCCACCGGGTAAAAGATACTGCGGAAACTCCCTTATTTTCCCGCTATCTCTACCGTGCGGACAAACAGTCACGAAACTGTTTGTACTGTCCTGCAAGAAATGCATGCAACTGGCCGGAGGAGAAGATGAATCTGACGATTTGTTATTAATTTTGAACTTATGTAAACTTCAAGAGGAGAAAACATGTATGAGAATTGGTAATCGTGAATTTGATACAAAGAATGAAACTTATATTATGGGAATCCTGAACGTGACTCCCGACTCTTTTTCCGACGGTGGAAAATTCAATCATATGGATGCTGCTCTCGCTCACGCCGAGCAGATGATCCGGGACGGCGCTGACATTATCGATATCGGTGGTGAATCCACCCGTCCGGGACATACCGTGATCTCTGACGAGGAAGAAATCGCAAGAGTAACGCCGGTCATCGAGGCGGTCAAATCACATTTTGATGTTCCGGTTTCCATCGACACTTACAAAGGAAATGTCGCAGAGGCCGCTCTTCAGGCAGGTGCGGATCTGGTCAATGATATCTGGGGATTCAAGTTCGACTATAAAACCGCCGAGGTGACCGCCCGTTACCACGCTGCCTGCTGCCTGATGCACAACCGAAACGAAGCCATATATCAGAATTTTCTGGAAGACATGGTCGCCGATATGAAAGAATGTGTCGCTATCGCACACAAAGCAGGTGTTCCGGACGATAAAATCATGCTGGATCCGGGTGTCGGCTTTGGAAAAACGTATGAGCAGAATCTGGAAGCCATCAATCATGTAGATGTCTTGCAGGAACTCGGACTCCCGATCCTTCTCGGCACTTCCAGAAAATCTGTCATCGGCAACACCCTGGATCTGCCGGTAGATCAGCGCGTGGAAGGAACACTTGCCACCACCGTGATCGGCATGCTCCGCGGATGCTCCTTTGTCCGGGTACACGATATCAAAGAAAACCACCGGATCATTCAGATGACGAAAGCGATCCTGTCCTGCTAGGAGGAAATTTATGGATAAAATAAGAATTGAGAATCTGGAAATCTTTGCAAAGCACGGAGTATTTCCGGAAGAGAATTTTTTAGGACAAAAGTTTATACTCTCCGCCGTTTTGCATACCGACACCAGAAAAGCCGGGCTCACCGATGAGCTTTCTTATTCGGTACATTACGGTGAAGTCAGCCATCTGATCAAAAAAGTAGTCGAAGAAAATACCTGGAAACTGCTGGAGACGGTGGCGGAGGCGACCGCAAAAGCGATTCTGCTTTCCTACCCGATGGTCTCTCAGGTGGATCTTACCATCAAAAAACCGTGGGCGCCCATCGGTCTGCCTCTGGATACCGTATCGGTGGAGATCAGCCGCGGCTGGCATACCGCTTATATCGCGCTCGGCTCCAATATGGGGGACAAGGAAAAATACCTGAACGAGGCAGTTGAAAAACTACAGCAGACTTCGGACTGCCAGGTGCTGAAAGTGTCTGATTTTCTGGTGACCGCACCCTACGGCGGTGTGGAGCAGGATGACTTTTTAAACGGTGCACTGGCACTGAAAACACTGCTGACACCGCAGGAACTGCTCGAACGCCTCCATGAGATCGAACAGGAAGCGCACCGGGAGCGGCTGATCCACTGGGGACCACGAACACTCGATCTGGATATCTTACTGTACGACGATCTGGTGCTGGACACCCCTGATCTGATCATTCCTCATGTGGAGATGCATCTGCGGGACTTCGTCCTGATCCCGCTGGCACAGATCGCTCCATGGAAACGCCATCCGCTGCTTGGACTCACTGTTTCTCAGTTGCTGGCAGATCTGCAGGCAAAACAGAAATCCTGATCTTCTATACGGATTCTTCATCCTGAAATTTATGTAAACCCTTCTGCTATTTCTGACCGTCAGACTCCTCCTTCGTCTGCTCATTTGACGAATCCCCCGGATTGCCCTGTGGAAGATCTCCCTGCGGGCGTTCCCCCTTTTGCATATCCGGCGGGGTTTCCTGTCCCTGCGGCAGGGTCGGACGGTCGGAATCATCATCTCGGTTCCTCCTTATGAAGGTGATTGTATCGGAGAAACCTTAATTGAAGTTTAAAGAAACATAAAAAACACAAAATCTACACATTTATTCCGAACAAAGAATATCCTTTCTCATCCTCGCGAATTTTACTCGTTACGCGCGTAAATAAAAAAACAGAACCTGCATAAAGTCCTTACGCAAGGTTCTGCTTTCTATATACCTTTATATAAATGATGTTGGGGTCAAAAGGTATTTTGACCCCTTTGATACCAGATTGCTACGTG
>ERZ839767.135-NODE-135-length-121724-cov-5.361596_pt1 | contig 121724 bp, 105 predicted proteins | sample MGYA00519879_ERZ839767 | MGnify/ENA primary metagenome ERZ839767 (study PRJEB31850, sample SAMEA3708852) | human gut metagenome | biome: human gut; feature: human-associated habitat; material: faeces | place: China | collected 2014 ...
AGTCAGTCGTTGTGGTTGTACTGCCTATCTTATGGACTGTTCTCAGCTTTGTGCCGTCGGCTCCATAAGTATAGGTGATGGTACTTCCGTCACTGAACGTTACTGCATTCGGCAAATTTAAGAAATTATATGTAATGCCGCTAATACCTTTGTTTAAATCTTTAGTTAAATTGCCGTTGGCATCATAAGAGTACTCATCGGCGGCATTGGCACCGTTTTTGAACTCGAAGCCGCCATTGTAGGTGGAAGCCGCTACCGCATCATCCACGCGGTTCAACTGATTGCCGTTCAAGGTGAGAGTCAGGTTGTCTATCATGCCGTAGGCGGTTGAAGAGAGTTGCCCGTAACGCTGCAATCCCTTGATGTTACCGTTTTTGTCGTAGCCCGTCACGTTCTCACTGAAACGGTTCGCGTTCGTGCTGATACCTGCTGTCTCGCCGTAGGTGGCATTCAGCATGCGGTCCAGTCCGTCGTAGGTGAACTTGTAACCGCGGACGGTGCTTTCATTCCCGGACTTCCAGGTCATGCTGCTGATGCTGCCGTTGTAGCGGGCGGTACCCACACCCGTATTGTAGTACAGGTTCTGGGTGAAGCGCGTACTTGTGATGCCCGTCAGCCAGCTGCGGAGGTTATAGGCATACGTCAGCTTGTTCGCCGCAGAGCCGTGCAGGGACTTGGTACTCAGACGGCCGAAACTATCGTACGTATAGTCTGCCAGAGTTATTTTGGTTCCTCCCAAAGTATGCTCCACCTTGCTTACACGGTCTGCATGGTCATAGCTATAGGTATAGACTTCCGTACGTGTGGACTTGCCGCTTGCGGTATGGCTATGCGTCACCGTGGCGGGCTGTCCCGTAAAGGTATAGACCGTATTAGTCACGTCATAACCGCCCAAAAGATTGTTCTGTACGACTTTAGTTACACGCCCCTTGACGTCATAGTAATAGCCTTTGTAAATTTTAGTACTGCTGCCGGATACAGTCACCGCGCTTCCTGTCAGGGAGCCTTTACTGTAGCCCGAAGTGTCGTTCGTGAACTGGCTCGTCGGGAAACCCGTACCGCCCAGTTCTGCACATGCACCACCTGATCGGAAGAAACCGTCTTGTTCGTGCACTCCCCCTGTTGCGTCAGCCGTCCACCGTTGTCATACACATACTCCGCGAGCTGCGCATCCGGAAGCTTCTTCCAAGTGCAGAGATTACGGTGGTCGTCATACACACAATAGGTATCCTACGTCTCGCTGATAGAATAACAAAAACTATCCTAACATACAAGATATGGAATATCTGATGTTAGGATAGTAATTAGATAGATTGGTTTTTAATCAACCTATATCAGAGGAAGACAGTAGTTCGTTACGACGAATTAACCTAAAGCATCAGGCTCTAATAAATCTGGATGTAGTATTACTGATTTATCTAATGCTCTAACAAAATGAGATTTATGGGAATATAATACTTGATACTCCTCACTCTTCTCATTTGCCCAAACTTTCAAAACTACAGCCGCTTCTAAGGGTAAACTCTTCCCGCAGAAACAGCAAACAACCATTTCTTTATTTAATATTCCATCCATAATTTTTCGCTATTCTATTAATAGATTTTTGAGACCAATTTCCCATTGTTGTTATTATACCTTTCCTCCCTTCTACAACAGCATTAAATCTACCGGGAGTAATTTCATGAAGATAAACTGTAGCTCCATCAGCCTGAGTAAAAGCCTTTCCTACAGACTTTGTTACTCTTACTTCATTCACAGAAAGTACCCCTCCTCTCGTTGCCGTTGTTCCAGCAATCCGTTGCACTCCGTGAGCAGTTGATTGTATTGCATTTTGAGTACCTCTTCCTGCCACCTTTCCTACAGCCCATCCTATTGCCTTCCCCAACAACATACCGCCAAACTTTCCGGCACCAAAGCCAAAGGCAGCTTCGCCTATAGGTCGCGCAATAGCATCTATAGAACGACTGTTCAGAGAATTGAAAAGGGCAGACTTAGAGTCTTCAGATAAAGGACTGGTTTTACCTAAGAACTGATTCTGAAGTTTACCGCTGGAAGCTATCAAGTCAAAAGCATTAACAGCCTGATTGGCTAAGATACCTCCATTCTGATAGAAGTTCAGATAGTTGTCATTACCTAACGCAATAGAGGCAGATGAACCGATATTAGTATAGCCTTTTAAGGCTTCACTGCCTTCCTGCCAACGTAAATTCCCTTGTTTATCTTCATACCAGTCAGCTCCTGTTGGGTCTATTCTGCTGATAGGGCTGTTACCACAATAAGCATAGAGACTTGTTTTGAAGTAGTTTTCAGCAGAAGGGTCCACCGTCTCAAACCTCCCCAACGCCGCATCATAATGCCGTGCCCCGTAGTCATACCAGTTCAGCCCTTTCTTCGAGTCATACTCCTTGCCGTTGTACTTGTAAGGCTGAACATTACCTGCACTTGCAAATGTACCGCCGAAAGGATAGTAATGGCTCGTCTCTTCTACCGTGCCGCTCTGGCTGATGACTACCCGGTTATTCCCCTGATGGTCTTTCAAGTAGTAGTGATACTTGCTGTCGCTCAAAGTAATATAACCCTCTTCGGTAAGAAGCAGCTTCTGGACTCCGTTTTCATAGATCACATTGCCGCAATAGTCAGTCGTTGTGGTTGTACTGCCTATCTTATGGACTGTTCTCAGCTTTGTGCCATCGGCTCCATAAATATAGGTGATAGTACTTCCGTCACTGAACGTTACTGTATTTGGCAAATTTAAACAATTATATGATATACCGGTAATATTCTTGTTTAAATCTTTAGTTAAATTGCCGTTGGCATCGTAGGTGTACTCGTTCGCCTGCTTCATGCTGTCCTTGAACTCGAAGCTGTTATTGTAGACGAAAGCTGTCGCGTTCTCGCGGAAACGGTTAGTGTCTGTACCAATGATTGTAGTATTATCATAGGCGGCGTTAACATTTGCTTTAAAGCTCATTGAATAAATTTTGCCATTGGGCCTTCATTACTCCACTTGGCAAGTTAGACTGCTAATATTTCTATTATAGTGGGTACCCTATAAAAAGAAACAGCGGATGTTTCCACCCGCTGTAATAGAATTGTTATAAAAATATTATTCAATTATTTGTTTTTTATTTTTAATATAAAATAGAATAAGAGCATAATAAAAACCTCAGATAATACACCTGGTAAATATAGAAACCCTATCATTATATCAAAATTAAAACGCCAAAATATAAAGAAAATAGTAGAAAGAGAGACAACAAGTATCAATTGCAGGCAACAATATAATAATGTCGTTTTAAGATTAAGCCTCAAATTCAATAATAATAATAAGAAGAACAAAACCGTTCCTAAAACAAACGTTATTGATCCTACAAATAATTCAACTGAAAATAAATCTCCTAATGATATACTTTGACTTTCCATATCTATTCAATTTTAACTTGTCTCTTTTTAGGATCATAATTTAGTGACTTAAAATTATCTTGATACTCTTTAACTATACTATTGGGCCTTGGATCTATAATTACTGGTGCCTTATCTTTTACAGATGGGTCTTGTTTCAAAACATCAGCCGCAAAAGTTCCACAATTATTATTCCTTAATGAATACTCTTTCCTCTTTGAATTAGCATTCTCCGCTATTTTTGATTCTGCATAGTTTTTCATTTCTTTAAACTTATCACTTTCAATATATGCTCCTTCTATTCTTCCGGCATGTCCCGCTTGTTCAGATATTATTGATAAAGTTTTATTCAATGATTCCAATGTAGGCTTTTTATCTTGTCCTATTTTTACATTTGGAACAGCGAATGTTCTGACAACTCCTTTACCCTCTTTGTCATATCTGCCATATTCATAATATTTAGTCACTCCTGTTTTATTATCAATCAATAATACTCCAGCATGACCTAAATTCCCAATTTTACCAATAGGAGTTGATATTTTATAATCAGGGAAGGCAATATAAATACCATCCTTCCCGTTAGGGTCTATACAATTTATAGGATTACTATAACAATAAGTATACAAACTTTCTGAATAATACTTCTCTGCCAACGGATCCACCGTCATAAACCGTCCCAACACTGCATCATAATGCCGTGCCCCGTAATCATACCAGTTCAAGCCTTTCTTCGTGTCATATTCCTTGCTATTGTACTTGTAAGGCTGAGTGCTTGTTGATGAAGCGAATACTCCTCCAAACAGATAGTAATGGTTTGTCTCCTCTACCGCTCCGCTCTGGTTTATGACTACACGGTTGTTCCCCTGATGGTCCTTCAAGTAATAGTAATACTTGTTGTCGCTCAAAGTAATATAGCCCTCTTCGGTAATCAGAAGCTTCTGGGCTCCGTTTTCATAGACCACATTCCCGCAATAGTCCGTTGTGGTGGTAGCGCCACCTATCTTATGAACCGTTCTTAGCTTTGTGCCGTCGGCTGCATAAACATAGGTAATCGTACTTCCGTCGCTGAACGTTACTGCACTTGGCAAATTTAAACAATTATATTGAATATCGGTGATTCCCTTGTTCAAATCTTTGGTTAAATTGCCGTTCGCATCGTAGGTGTACTCTCCGACCTGCTTCACGCCGTCCTTGAACTCGAAGCCTCCACCGTAAGCAGAAGCCATCACGGCATCGTCCACACGGCTCAACTGATTGCCGTTCAAGGTAAAAGTCAGGTTGTCTATCAGGCCGTAGGCACTGGCACCAGTCTGGCCGTAACGTTGCAAACTCTTGATGTTACCGTTCTTGTCATAACCCGTAACGTTCTCCGAGAAGCGGTTCGCATTCGTGCTGATACTTGCTGTCTCGCCATAGGTAGCGTTCAGCATCCGGTCAAGACCGTCATAAGTGAATTTGTAACCACGGACTGTACTTTCGTTCCCGGACTTCCAGGTCATGCTGCTGATGCTGCCGTTGTACTTCGCAGTACCCACACCCGTGTTGTAGTACAGGTTCTGTGTGAAGCATGTACCGCTGATGCCCGTCAGCCAGCTGCGCAGGTTGTAGGCATAAGTCAGCTTGTTGGTGCTCGTACCGTGATACTGCTTGGTCAGCAAACGACCGAAGTTGTCATAAGTGGCATCGTACAGAGTGATTGAAGTGCCGCCAAGACTATGCCGCACTTTGCTTATTCTGTCCGCATGGTCGTAGGTATAGGTATATACTTCCGTGCGCGTGGTCTTTCCGCTGGCAGTATGTGTATGTGTCACAGTGTTCGGCTTGCCGGTAAAAGTATAAACAGTGTTCGTCGTATCATAACCCTCCAGCAAATTGCCTTGAACCGTTTTTGTGATGCGTCCCTCAAAGTCATAATAATTAGCCGAATAAAGTTTTGTACTGCTGCCAAGAACAGTAATCACACTACCGGTGACATATCCTTTGGCATCGATTGTTGCCGCAGGAAAGCCGGCATTATCGAAACCGGTCAGACTACGGAAGGCATAGTCGTCATAATAGTTTACTCTATGGACTTCGGGCGACACCAAGGCAAAGCTTGATGTATATCCACTGTTACCCAAACCGCTGTTGCTATTCACCCGTGTACATGATACAATAACATTCGAAACTGCAGCCGTATTCGTATTGGAACAAACGCCCTGCACTGCCAGACGATGGAACTTATCATACAGATAGAAACTCCACTGCTTAGAGGCATACTGCTTGCCATCCTGGGAAAAGATCATATTGTCTGCCTCATCGTACACATAGCTCACGGCAGAAGCACCTGGAAGCTTTTTCCAATTACAACGGTTACGGTTGTCATATTTGTACTGGAAAGCATATTGATCCAGGTTTGACACACTCTGATACATCGGTTGTAATACGAAGCAAAGGTTATCCAAATCGTTATACACATAATAAGTATCATGCTGCTCGCTACCCTGCATCTGGCGTTCCAGCAATATATGGCCTTGTTTGTCTGTGAAAGTATAAGAAACATGTTGGTCTTCGTCAATACGTTTCACCACGCGCAACTGTCCGGCTGCATAAGTACCGTTGTTGACAAGTGCCCCAGACGAACTTACCGAATAGTTAATGCAATTCACATCGGAAGAATTAGCCAGATAATCCATAGTTACAGGTTTTGATGCCCATGCCGCTCCCGGAGAGTATCGCTTCAGAATGCGGTCTAATGGGGAAACACTGTAAACAGGCTTGCTGTAGGGACGGGAATCACTTGAATAGTTGCCCGGAGCCGCACTTTTGATAGCCGAAGGAGACATATAAACAGAGGAGGAAACAATTGGGAGCCAACTCTCCGAACGACGTCCTGCGCCATCATATTCTTGTAACGATATCAAATTACTTCCGGTGGGAGTAATTCCCTTTTGTACCTTCTGGAAGAGACGCCCCAAACCGTCATAATAATCATAACTTGCCATATACTTGCTACCTGCTGCTGCAGTCATAGCATGAGTGCGAACGTAATTCTGCGAAGTGCCGTCAGGAGACCACTGATAGAAGTACGAGGCAATAGGATTTTGGTTATGATCCTGCACATCAGATAAATCACCCAAAGCATTATAGAGATAGAAATCCTTAAAACCAGTTGCTTTTCTTATCTCCTTCAGCCCATAAGAAGGATTGTGAAGCCAGGTTGTGACCTCGCATTCCGGGAAGGACGTTTTCAGTGCATAGAGGGCCGTCGTATTGGGTGAACCGGCAGAACACAAAGCATCCAAACCTGTTGTTCCGAGCCGAGACACTACTTCCGCATAAGTGATACCTTTGAGACGGGCAATCGGCAAAGAATATTTATAGCCCCACAAATAGACCACAGACATGTTGTCGGGAGTAGTAACTTCCACCGGATTCCATTTACTATCATACCTATAAGAAACAGTTCTTTTCTCAGGATACAAACTACTATATTCTTCACTGGACTGCAAGGTGAATTTAGAAAAGACGTCCCCGTACGTATTATTCAGATACAGCGTCGCTCCTCCCGATGTTCGTTGGTAGTTCTGTACAGCATCAAGCACGTTATTAGCCTTGAATTCATCTTTGTAGGAAGAAACATCCGCTGCATAAGCATAGCTTTCCATTACATAGCCCGAACGGCTGGTACTTGTGCGGCAAGTAGCTATCTGGTTACGACTGTTGTAGGTATACAGTTTTTCCTGCGTCACCGGTACACCATGGGCATATTCCGTCGAAACTTCCCGTTTTAACCGTATATCATAGGTAAGATGCGGATATAAAGTTATCTCAAAACGTCCGTGATAAGCCAATGGATTTCTAAAGCTCACCGTCTGTCCTCCGATGTTTTCATTATAGGTGATACTGCCGGAATAGCAATTAACCGGACCCACATAGTTGTCCCTTACACGGATGTTGGTCAATTCTTGCCACTTGTTTGCAATCTCATATTCATAGGTGTCTTCCCATACCAAGATATTACCGGCATCATAGATGCTCTTTTTCAGTAGTCGCCCATTATAGTTGGCAGGCATATAAGCCAAGGTAGCATCATAATCCTGGCCGGCTATGTTACTGAATACGAGTTCCTCTCTCCCCGCATCCAGAAAATCGCGCTGCTTGACGACACGGCTGTAACCTACAGGATTGGCATTGGGCGCAGAAGCTGGTGGAGTTTGCGCCTGAGCATAAAAACGGCGGAAAGTGTGGTAACTGGTAGAAGGGCGTATCACTCCTTCAGGAGTTGTGGTATAGCTTCCGCGCCGGACATTAAAATCATCATAGGACTTGACTGAGAACATCAGAATGCCAGAGGTCTTGTGATTCTCGCTTTCATACAAGTAACCGGTACGTTCCAACACTTCACCTGTATTATTCTTTTTAGTAATGGTCTTGATTCTCACTCCTCCGCCAACTTTCTGCAATGTGTCTTTGTTTACTGCAGTTCCACCGCCTCTATAGGTCAAAGTAGCAGAACTGGCATTGCGGGTAGAATAACCTTGATTGGTAACTGCAGAACTCAATGTACTTGTCAGGACATAATCTCCCGCTTCCAATGTGAACGACTCGTTGACATGATACACATGCCCACTGGTATTTTGTGAAGTCACTTTGTACGATTTAATGACACTTCCTCCGGCACCGAGTTTCCGCAAAGTGGTTCCGGAGCCGATGACTTGATTGACTTCATAATCGGGAAAATTGACTTGAGCATCCACCGTCACTACCTGCGTGGTGGGCAGAGTGAAAGTAGCGGAAGGCGTCACTATCAGGTCGTTGTTGTTGACAGTATTGACACCTTTGACTTGTGCGTCATACTTATTCAAATCCTCTGCAGAAATGAAACGATTGTCTCCTACAAAAGTGTGAGGTTCAAACTCAAACTCCACACTGCCGCCCGTAGGATATGTGATTTTCTTCAGCATATTGGCCGTAATATACTCCCGGCTACAATTTCTGACAGCGGTAGAACCGGATAAAGGAACATTCGTCAAACCTTCCAGGGAGGGAATCAATGTATGAACACGGTTTGTAAGCGTGGAAGTATTCTGCTGTCCATTGTAATATCCCCAATAGTCTATGGCAAAAGAAGTCTTATAAGGCAAGTTCACAGCTTCATTATAAGTGAATGTATGCTTTTCACCCTGCGAAGTGCCATTTTTTCGAAGTACAGAAAGCAGTTTCAGACGTTTACGAAGTACGCTGGTGGGTATGGTAGACGACGACCCATAATCGTCCGATGACAAGTAATTACCGCCGACTGATTGTTCGGGACAAATGAAGTAATCATAATTGAACTGGTAAGAATACACATCCTTCCCGTCCAACTTACTCTTTATTTTCATGTTTGTCAGTTTTCCGGTAGTTCCCGGATAGCGGTCTTCACGACTTCCCATCTCGAAAATCACTTCTTCCGTATCGGTTTCTATCTTGCTTAAATAGCAAGTCTGTGAAATGCCGGCAGTAAAGTTCCGTTTTATATGGTCATTGTCCGGAGGAGTACCTACGGTATAATACTCCGACATAACAGGCACCGAATAGCAACTGGCGGTAACATAGGTTAGAGTGATATTATGTCCCGTCACATCCGTCATACTTGTCAGCATATAAGTCAAGGGAGCATTGGAAGTTACAAATGCATAAGGCCTGAAGGCATAAGATGTGCCTGCTTCATCTGTAATGATCACTTTTTCAGCACTATGCCACACTTTGCAATTCATCCTGGAACCGATAATGACAGGAGTCTGATTTTTGGGGTGCAAGAAGTATTTGAATGATCTTCCTCCGGGCAATGCAACTTCAAATATATCTCTTTCACCTTGCCCTATAAGGCCTTCATTAATAATTCCATTGGTCGTATTACTCGTATTGGGGTCGAACATTAAATTTCCCCACAAATTCATCAGTTCCTCGGTACCCGAACGGTAGTTCAACGTATCAGCACTCTGTACTTTCCAGTGATATTTTATTTTCTCCCATTCAGCCCAAGTAGCAAATGTACCGGAGGTCGCGTCTACCTTGCCCACAGCATTAAGGTTGACGCACCCTCCTGCCAAAAGATTCCAACCAAGACCTACCCACGTAGCTTCTTGAGCCACCTTGACTCCGCTCGCATGATAAGACAACGTAATGGGTAGTTCTATACGCCCACATTTAAGGGTATATAGCGGTATAGAGATATCAGGCGTTCCTGTGTATTCACTTACAGGAATGTTTCCATACAATTGCATACCTGCCGCTTCGGGAATAGCAGGTACATAATCATTTATCCGCAGAAGATGATTATTCATATCTCCACCGTCCTGTGCACGTACCGACTGCGTTGTACCACATAACATAAGAAGAGCTAACAATACTTTTATTCTATTTTTCATATTCAATGAAATTTATATATTTCTTAAATAAGTGCGCCTGAAGTAGGTATTTCGGCTTCCGGCACACTTTTTTAGTTTTGTAATACTGTTTTTACAGTGGCATCGCCTGCACGCCCAGCACACTGGCTATGGTGGCAATGATGGTACCCACAATTTTCAAGATATCTTTCCAGGTTTCTTTGCTTATTTTCATAATTCCATGTTTTAAAGATGATTGTTCTAAAATTCTTTACTTACCTCGAAGCACGGACACTGCTTCACCCACTCCCACGGCTCCACCTTCCCGTCACCGTCCAAATCGGGACTGAGGTCGCGGTGGCCGCATACACGGGCGTTCCGGAACTGTTGTAGCAGCTGGTACACCAGCAGGTGCAGGGCCGAACGCTGCTCCGGCGTACGGGTATCCTTCGGATTTCCCCGGGCATCCAGTCCGCCTTCGTAGCAGATGCCTATCGAATACTTGTTGTGACCGCGACAATGCGCACCGGGCAGTTCCAGGGAACGGGTTCCGAGCACGGTACCGTCTCTCCGGATATAGTAGTGATAGCCCGTCGTGCGGAAGCCGCGACGGCGGTGCTCTGTCTCCAGAGCTTCGGGAGTGAGCGCATGGCCCTCCCGCGTGGCGCTGCAATGCACCACGATGTAGTTGATTTTTCGCATGAATAAGTAGTGAGTAGTTAGTAGTTGGTAGTTAGTAGTGATTTACGATTTGACGATTTACAATTGAGATTACTCTTCGTATCACAAATGCCTGCATAGGTACGATTATTCAGCAGTACGAATTTCAATCGTAAATCGTAAATCGTCTAATCGTAAATCCCCTTATCCCAGCGGATTATTTCCCTGGTCTCCGTCGCTGCCGCCATCACTGCCACCGCCGTCGTTGCCGCCCGAACCTGCCGTGTCCTGAAGGTCGAAGCGCACGCACTTCACCCCGGTCACCAGCGAACGGGTAGACACCGTATGGTCCAGATTACGCTTGGAGGTGGGCAGAAAACGCACTCGTAGTGTGGACTGGGTAGCCGACACCTTCAGAGGGTCTTCCACACCGTTCATGGTGGACTTCATCGTAAGGCGGAAAGTACCCAGACCGTCCAGCGTCACGCTCTCGGAAGACTGCAGGTGGCGAGTCATCACGGTCACCAGGTTGTCGATGACATTCTTCGAGTCACCCGTAGAGAGGGAAGACAACTCCGCAATCTCCTTGGCCACCTGCTCGGTGTCCACATTCCCCGTCAGCACCACGCGGGGATAGAAAAGCTTCTTGCCCTCTTTGTTGGCAAGAACCGACTGAAATGATTTGTAAATTACTGGCATAGTAGTTTTGTTTTAAAAATTAATAGTTTGTCTTGAAATTCAAGGATTCGTTTTTTTCAAATGAAACAACATTGTTTTATTTTCGTGTATTAAGCTTAACCACATTGCAAAGATAACGCTATCCGGAAAAGTGTGCAAATTAAAAAAACCGTTTTTCTTCATGAATTTATTCACAAATCGAAAACTTACTTACAGCACAGGCTCAGCAGGTATCGCCCCGGTTGCCGTATCTTGCCATGACTCTCGCGCAAGGCATAGAAGCCCTTCCACAAAGGGTGGCCGATAGCACCGAAATTACTTTTGAGGATAATGGCATACTGCTCTTGCGGAGGAATATGGAACTGCTTCAGATTGAAAAGCAACCCGTCCAGGTTGCGGTCCGTGCCATCCTGCGGCGGTTGCAGTTGCTCTATTTTCCGAAGATATTCCCCCTCCGCGGATGGCACATCCGCGCCCTCAGTGCCCCCGGTTCCGGGGGAACTATGGAGGAGGGGATTTTCTTTGCTGTGTTGTGATGTGCTATGCTCTGCTGTGCTATATGTACCCGATGTCGCATTTTCGGGCTTAAATGCTGCACTTTCGGCAGCGGACGGCACGCTTCCATTGGCAGACGGCACTCTCCCGGCGGCAGTCGGCGCGGCCTCGTCATCGCTCTGAGAATCATCCACCAGACAATAACGTGTGTCTATGGCGGAAGATTTCCGGCGCTTGGTACTGAACAGATACTGCCGCTGTATCTCAGCAGAAGTCAAGATGGCGTATTTGCCGAAAAGGGCGGCATTGAAAATGCCGTACTCCACAGCCAGGGCAAGAATGCGCTTCACGTCGGCAGCCGTCTTTTCATAGAGGCAGGCGGAAAGGTCTTCGTAGAAAAGCTCGTCGGCACACACGTAATAGCCTTCGTCGGCATAAATGCAGGAGAGGGCGCCCAGCAGAATGGCAAAGGAGCCGTCACCCTCACGTTTCATGATGCGGCGCACCAGACGGTCGTGCATGAAGTCTGTGTTCAAGGGGAAATAGTCAAGTCCCCGTTTTTTGATTCTGGACATGGTTTGATGATTAGGGGTTAGTGATTAGGGGGAGAGAGCGGCTTGTATCATTCTATATCACCTGCTTCGCATAGGCGTTTCCGCTTGCGGAGCACGCTTTCGCGCACTACCTTCAAAGCATTCAGAATAAGATACATACGAAGGGTACAGTCCGAAATTTCAGTGATGACCGGATAACGGAGGGGATTGCTTGCTGGAAGTGAGCGACGGTAGCGGGCGTTGCTCATCGCCCTACGGCATTCCTTGCAATAATTGTCGGGGGCAAGCGTACGCTTGTCTACATAAAAAGAATCAACGGGCAGTTCTCTGTGGCAACATCCACAGAAACGAACATTTTTTTCAATAATCTGTTCCATAACCATTTTTTGTTAAGAATTAGTACAATAATATTTTTTCGGCACGCCCCTGCCAAAGATGCTTGTAGGGGCTGTTTGCTGGAAGTATATATCCAGCGTATTCTATCTATACATCCAGCGCGTTGCATCTATACTTCCAACGCACCTCATCTATACATCCGGCAAGGCGGATGCCCATTTTTTCAAATTCGTAAGTATTTTTGCTAAATTCGGATGCTTCCGGATAAAAGACCAGATGTGTATTTTCCATAAATCCCTCCCTTTTATTTGCATTTATAAAACATGATATGTATTTTTGTCCCAACAAAGATAATGCTGTTTTCATTTATAAAACAAACAAATCGGGAATTAAATTCTTAAATAAGACGTAAGACAGTATAAATGAGGAGATAATAGTTTCTGAATAATTTACACGTAAAAACTGAAGAATATGGCGAATGACAAAGACCCGGTATTTTGTGCGGCAGACATCATAAAACGTGCCAAACTGGCGAAAGAATTCAAGACAGACAGCGAACTTGCCGCCTTTCTGGGTATATCACGCTCCACACTGAGCAACTGGAACGCCCGCAACAGCATCGACTTCCCCCTGCTGCTGGGCAGCCTGGACGACGTGGACTACAACTGGCTGCTGACGGGAAAGGGCTCGCCTGCACATCATTCAAAATTCTGTGACAATGACTTGGTACAAGGTGAAGTGGAAATACTTCACACACCGAAAACAGCCGACCCTATGGACGACCGTAGCGTGACCCTCTATGACATCTCTGCCGCCGCCAACCTGAAGACACTGCTGGCTGACCGCCCGCAGTACGCCTTGGGGCGGATTGTAATTCCCAATATCCCTGTGTGCGACGGTGCCGTCTACGTCTCGGGCGACTCGATGTATCCCATCCTCAAGTCCGGTGACATCGTAGGCTTTAAGTCCATCCGCGACTTCACCGACGTCATCTACGGTGAAATGTATCTCGTCTCCTTCGAACGGGGCGGCGACGAATACCTGGCAGTGAAATACGTCAACCACTCGGAACGGCCGGACTGCATCCGTCTGGTGAGCTACAACAACCACCACGACCCCATGGACCTGCCGCTGGCGGCAGTCAATGCAATGGCCATCGTGAAGTTCTCGATAAGGAAGAATATGATGATGTAGAGGGCGGCATTATCACCGGAAATTTCGTAAGAAAGCTCCTGGCAAGGATTGTTTAATAAGTAAACAGAGAAATTATACAAAAAAAGCTTGTAATTTATTCTTTTATCTTATTTTTGCGATGCCATAGGCATAATAATAAGTATCCGGAAAAAAACATGCTTATTCCATCCAATAGAACAAAGAGGGAGTGCATTCTTTCAAGGTTATGTTTTCTAGTGCTTTCAGTATGGGTGTCCCTACCTTCCGCAGCACAGAACAATCCCTACAAGATAGACGATGCACTCTACCCCATCTACCAGCGGGCTTCCAAGCAGGCACGCCAGCAGGAGGGGTTGCTGGTGGCCGACACTTTGTATCAACAGGCTCTGAAGCTCGGTGACAAAAAAGCACAATGCCTGGCATACATCATCCCCCTGCAGTTCTATATATCCCAAAAAGATGATAGCAAAATAGAAAAGGCATCCACTGACCTGAAAGAGATTTCACGTGCCAATAACTATCTGCAATATTATTATCACGCTTGGAGCAGCGAAATCATCTACTTCCTGAACCAACAACGCTCATTGCTCGCCTTGCAGAAAGCGGAAAAAATGAAAAAGCAAGCTTTTGCCGACAGATACCCTTACGGTATCTTCAGCTGTATCCGAACCATGGGCCATATCTACAAATCACGCGGAAACTTCGACCTCTCCGCCCAATACTATCAGGAAGCCTTGGACTATATGCTGAAGAATATGCCCGACCAAGATCCCAGCCAACTATACTCAAGCCTTGCCGAATATTACCGTAACACCCAAAAAGATTACGCCACCGCACTGGACTATTGCGAAAAAGCCTTGAAGAGCGCCAAAACAGAACGGAACATAGCCCAAGCCATGATAGAGAAATGCCTGGTACTATTCCGGCAGGGACGTATAGATGAATTCAACGACTGCTATAAAGAAGCCGTACAAATGGCGGACCGTTGCAAGCTCTCTGCCAGCGTTTCCCTACTGATAGCCCACATCAGCAAGAACATACTGGACAAACAGTATGAGCAGGCCCATGCCCACGCTGACCAATTGTCCGAGAAAGGCTTGCAACAACATGCCTACATTTACGAATGCGCCAAAGACTATCCCAATGCCATCAAATATCTGAAAAAATACCACCAGCAGTTGGATTCGACGAACAATCTCCTGCAACTGTCGGACATCGCCGAACTGAACACCCAGATAGGCGCCGAACGTCTGAAAATGGAAAACATACAGGCCACCTCGCGCTACCGCATCACTCTTTTCAGCATTGTCACCGGCTTTTTGCTGTTATCCCTGCTTTTCCTGATGCTCTACCTCCACCGCAAACGTAAAGTCAACCTCGAACTATGCCACAAGAACGAGGAACTTTCCGAAGCGCGCGACCAAGCCGAAGCAGCCAACAAGGCAAAGAGCATCTTCCTGCAGAACATGAGTCACGAAATACGGACACCGCTCAACTCTATCGTGGGCTTCTCACAACTCATCACTTCCCCCGACGCGAACCTTTCCCAAGAGGAAAGGCAGGATTTCTGCCATCTCATACAGCACAATTCCGACCTCCTCCTTACACTGGTGGGGGACATCCTCAGCGCAGCCGAGTTGGAAAGCAACAGATACACCATGAAGATAGCGCCGCACAGTTGCAACAAGCTCTGCCGGGAAGCCATAACCACCGTTGAACACCGCAAGCCCGAAGGCGTGAAGCTCTACTACACCTCCGAAGTGGACGACTGCTACGAACTGAGCACCGACGGGCAACGTGTGTGCCAGATACTCATCAACTTCCTTACCAATGCAGAGAAACACACCACACAAGGCGAAATCCGCCTGCACTGCTCCCTCACAGAGCATCCCGGATACGTCACCTTCTCCGTCACCGATACCGGTACCGGCATTCCCCCGGAATACTCGGAAACCATCTTCGAACGCTTTGAAAAGGCCGACAACTTCGGGCAAGGCACCGGTCTGGGACTCAATATCTGCCGCCTCATCGCCGAACGGCTGAAAGGGAAAGTGCTGCTGGACAAGGAGTACAAGGAGGGGGCAAGGTTCGTGTTTGTACTGCCGGTGAAAAAATCCATTTGAAGAGCAAGACCAAAACAACAAAGGCTGCCTCTTCTGCATCCTCCGAAACATCGGTATCTGCAGAAGGGCAGCCTTCTATATAAATAGCCGTAAAGCTATGCTGATTATAAACCGAATGCGGCTTTCACCTTGTCCACATAATCCAGCTTCTCCCAGGTGAAGAGTTCCACTTCAATGTCCTTGTTGCCTTCGTAGCGGCTCTTGAAATGCTTGACGATGGTCTGCGGCTCGCGGCCCATGTGTCCGTAGGCGGCAGTCTCCTGATAGATGGGGTTGCGCAGTTTCAGGCGGTCTTCTATTGCCTTGGGGCGAAGGTCGAACAGCTCGTCAATCTTACGGGCAATCTCACCGTCGCTCATATTGACGTGGCTGCGGCCATAAGTATCTACGAAAATATTGATGGGGCGTGCCACACCGATGGCGTAACTTACCTGCACCAGCATTTCGTCGGCAACGCCGGCAGCTACCAGATTCTTGGCAATGTGGCGGGCTGCATAAGCTGCGCTGCGGTCTACCTTAGAGGGGTCCTTTCCGGAGAAAGCGCCGCCGCCATGGGCACCCTTGCCGCCGTAGGTATCTACGATAATCTTGCGTCCCGTCAGCCCGGTGTCACCGTGAGGACCACCGATTACGAACTTGCCCGTGGGGTTGACGTGGTATGTGATACGGTCGTTGAACAGTGCCAGCACCTTTTCATGATGGATGGAAGCAATGACACGCGGCATCAGAATCTCGATTACATCCCGGCGGATTTGGGCGAGCATTTCCTCGTCGGCCTTCAGCTGGGCGGCATCACTGTCGTCGGCAGGCTGTACGAAGTCGTCGTGCTGGGTGGAAACTACGATGGTATCGATGCGTACGGGTGTGCCGTTGTCATCATATTCGATGGTCACCTGGCTCTTGGCGTCGGGACGGAGGTAGGTCATCACCTTGCCTTCGCGACGGACATCTGCCAGCACTTGCAGGATGCGGTGTGCAAGGTCCAGTGAAAGCGGCATGTAATTCTCCGTTTCGTTGGTGGCGTAGCCGAACATCATCCCCTGGTCTCCGGCACCTTGTTCCATGGGGTCCTGTCGCTCCACGCCGCGGTTGATGTCGGGGCTCTGCTCGTGGATGGCGCTCAGCACGCCGCACGAATTGCTCTCGAACATATACTCGCCTTTGGTATAGCCGATTTTCTTGATTACTTCGCGTGCGATGAGAGGCATGTCAACGTACGCTTTGGTTTTCACTTCTCCAGCCAGCACTACCTGACCGGTAGTAACCAGAGTTTCGCAAGCTACTTTCGAACTGGGGTCGTAGGCCAACAGTTTGTCAAGCACAGCGTCCGATATTTGATCGGCCACTTTGTCGGGGTGTCCTTCCGACACCGATTCGGATGTAAATAAGTATCCCATCTTTTTGTAATTAAGGGGTTATAAATTAGTAAAATGTAAATGAGAAACTTGTTTGGGAAGAATGTAATGCACAGCGCCGAGGCTGTTTAATTTAGCATTTTTTACTGTGGTTGCAAGCTGCCCAAATCTTTCCACATTTAGAATTGGCTGCAAAGATATACAATCATTGCGAATTGCAATGCATTCATTAAGGATATTTTCAACATAAATGTCCGAATGCAGGTATTTAGACTATTTTTTGCTTTTCCACCACAAATCCACTACTTTAGCACGTGCTATAAAAACATAAAAAGAACAACTGTTATGATACCAGAATGGAGCAAAGAAATGAATTGTGCCGTCACCGTATGCAACACGGAGGGAGTGATTCTCTATATGAACGACAAAGCCAAAAACACTTTCGCTAAACACGGGAACCTGATAGGGCAAAATCTAATGGATTGCCATAGTGAACGTTCGAAAAGCATTATCCATCACTTGCTGGAAACAGGCGGCAAGAATGTATATACTATAGAAAAGCACGGCGTGAAAAAAATGATTTATCAAACGGCATGGTGCGAAAACGGCGTGGTAAAAGGACTGGTAGAAATCTCTATGGAGATTCCGGAGGAGATGCCGCACTACGTCCGGGGATGAACAAATATTCTTCGTCAAGTTTGTTGAAAATAAATTCAGATGATGACATTCCTTCGCTACACAGATGTAAAAGGGCATTATAGAACACTACACTAATAGGAATTGAATTTATAAAGCGATACGAACCTGAAGAAGAACCACTTTATATAGGCCTAGGAATATTTTTGTCTACCCTTATCAGGCATAAGACTTTATGTAGCCAACTGAATTCAGGTTATTGCCGTATGTATATCAACTGAATCCAGGTTCGTACATATCAGAGGTAACGTTGCGCTATCGCCATGGTCTTGCCAATACGTGTGTCACACCCTTGCCAAGCTGTTGGCAAGGGTGTGACACACGTATTGGCACAACTGTCATAACCGTTACCGGTTTCAAAGTATTCTAACTCTATTGAAACCAATACAATGCTTCAGCTTTCCAACGTCCGTAAAGGAACTCATCAAGGAATCAGAGAAAGTAGTTTGCTTATTGTCTTTCCAAAGACCGGATGCACTACGTCCGGAGCAATTTCCGCCAATGGCTCCATTACAAACCGGCGTTCCGTCATTTCCGGATGTGGTATGGTGAGTGTTTCTGTTTGAAGTACCGTATCGCCATAAAGGAGGATGTCGATATCTATCGGACGGTCGTGATATACTTTTTGCACACTCTTGTGCCGGCGTCCCAATTGCTTCTCTATCTCTTGTGTGGCCTGCATCAGAGCTTCGGGAGTAAGAGCGGTATCCACCCCTACCGCCGCATTCAGAAAAGAATTTTGCGATTCAAAGCCCCAAGGAGCTGTTTCATAAAAAGAGGATAGAGACACAACTGTCCCTATCCTTTCTTTTATAACTAAGAGCGCGTCGTCCAGATTCTTCCGCTTATCGCCCAAATTGGTTCCCAATCCTAAATAAACGCGCGTCATCTCTTCTTTTATCTATCCAAAATCAACATGGCATCTCCGTATGTACCAAAGCTATAACCTTCTTTCAATGCTACTTCGTAAGCATCCATAATCAAGTCATAACCCCCATACGCCGCTACCAGCATCAGCAAGGTAGAGAGCGGCAGATGGAAATTGGAAATCATACTATTTGCTACACTGAAATCATACGGAGGGAAGATAAACTTGTTTGTCCATCCGTCGAATTCTTTCAAATGTCCGTCGGTTCCCACAGCCGTTTCAATAGCGCGCATCACCGTGGTACCTACCGCACACACGTTATGTCCGCCATCTTTCGCTTCGTTTACCTTTCGGGTAGCCTCAGCGTTGACAAACATCTGCTCGGAATCCATTTTATGTTTAGTCAAATCTTCCACATCAATCTCACGGAAGTTACCCAATCCGGCATGCAGGGTGATGTAAGCAAAGTCAATACCTCTGATTTCCATCCGTTTCATCAACTCGCGGCTGAAATGTAATCCGGCAGTCGGAGCCGTTACAGCCCCTTCATTTTTGGCAAATATAGTCTGGAAACGTTCTGCATCCGATTCTTCTACTTCCCGGCGTATAAAATGAGGCAATGGAGGTTCTCCCAATGCATACAAAGCACGTTTGAACTCATCGTGCGGACCGTCGTAAAGGAAACGGAGTGTACGTCCGCGTGAGGTTGTATTATCAATCACTTCGGCTACCATCGAGTCGTCTTCACCGAAATAAAGTTTGTTACCAATACGGATTTTACGTGCGGGGTCGACCAGCACATCCCATAAACGCAATTCTTCGTTCAGCTCACGCAATAAGAACACTTCTATACGCGCACCTGTTTTCTCCTTATTCCCATAAAGACGAGCCGGAAAAACTTTGGTGTCGTTAAATATAAAAACATCTTTATCATCAAAATAGTCCAGAACGTCTTTGAACATTTTGTGTTCTATTTGTCCTGACTTCTTATGAACTACCATCAAACGGGATTCATCCCGATGGTTTGCCGGATGCAAAGCTATCTTTTCTTCCGGAAGCTTAAATTTAAATTGCGACAGTTTCATAAATCTCTGTTTTATTCGTTAGTTTCTACTTCTTGTTTCTCAATCCATTCGGGAAAATCGTCCAACGGAATGCAATCCGCCAGCGTCACATCGCCTACCCGAGTGCGTTCCAATGCCGTGAGATGCGCGCCACTCTGCAACGCTTCACCGATATCGCGCGCCAACGCCCGTATATAGGTGCCTTTACTGCATACCACCCTGATTTTTATTTCAGGCAACCGGCACTCCAGCAGTTCTATTTCATCTATAACCAAAGTCTTCGGTTTAAGTTCTACGTCTTTTCCCTTCCGGGCCAAATCATACGCCCGCTTACCGTTTACTTTACAAGCAGAAAAGGAAGGAGGCACCTGTTCTATGGTTCCGACAAAAGTCTTCAATGTCTCCTCTACCAGTTCTTTGGTAATATGCTCCGTAGGATAGGTCGCATCAATTTCGTGCTCCAAATCATAAGAGGGAGTCGTAGCGCCCAACTGTAAGGTGGCCACATACTCTTTAGTATGATACTGGAATTCCTCTATCCGTTTCGTTGCCTTTCCCGTACAAAGAATCATCACTCCGGTGGCCAAAGGGTCCAGCGTTCCGGCATGTCCCACTTTCAACTTCTTTACCCCCTGTTTACGGCACAAAAAATAACGCACCTTATTTACCAACCCAAACGAAGTCCATTCGTATGGTTTGTTTATATACAGAATCTCTCCTTCTTTAAAATTCATCCAAGTACGGCTTTATCATGAAAAAAACGTACTTACAATCGTTATCAAGCCTACGATAGCACAATAAACGGCAAAGTAAATCAGTTTTCCTTTCTTCACTACATTAATCATCCATTTACAGGCGATGCAACCCGACACAAAAGCAGCGACAAAACCTATTGCCAGCGCACCGAACGAAACGTCGGAAGTCGCAACCGCATCTGCCCCATGTTTCATCATCTTCATGACATCCAGCAGCGCTTCACCCAATATAGGAGGAATCACCATCAGAAAAGAGAATTGCGCTAATTTTTCTTTCCGGTCACCCAACAGCAAACCGGTGGCAATGGTAGAACCGGAACGCGACAAGCCCGGCAACACAGCCACAGCTTGGGCCAGTCCGATAATGAAAGCATCTTTCCGTGAGATATTTTCTTTCTGACGAGGTTTGGCATAATAAGAAAATGCCAGCAAAGCAGCTGTTACCAAAAGCATGCACCCCACAATAAGCAATCCGGCTCCGAAGATATCCTCTACATAGTCTTTGAAGAAAAGGCCAACAATGCCTATCGGAATCATAGAGATAACAATATTAATCACATAGTTTGTTTCGCTATTCATTTGGAACTTAAACAGTCCTTTAAATATCCAGGCTATTTCTTTCCAAAGAACCACAATTGTACTTAAAACGGTAGCCACGTGCACAGCAACCGTAAAGGTCAGATTATCTTCTCCATTAATGCCGAACAGCGCCGCACCGATTGTTAAATGTCCGCTGCTGCTCACAGGCAAATATTCTGTCAGTCCTTGAAGCACCCCCAAGAACAAGGCTTGTAACCAATCCATCTCTTATTTATTCTTTTTTTATTTCGTCTGTTTTATCCTAACCGGAGCAAGCATTCACCTCGCTTAGAAACAAAAACCAATCGTTTTGAAAATCTAAACGGGAATATCCAGCTTCTAACTCCTATCACTTCCAAGCGAAGCCATCACTTTTCTTTTACTCCTTATCCTGTACGTTTTTAGGTTTGCGTAAAATGGCATATATCATAAAAATAAAGCCGAAAAAGCATACAGCCGGAGCCACCTTAATACGCCGCACACTAAAAATATCCGGTTCGAACATCTCCTCCGTTGAGCCCGGTCCGGTCATCAACAAGAAACCTATAATCACCACTACCATTCCCACAGCCAGCAGGATGAAGTTGGTTTTATCCAAAGCAAATTTCTGTTTATCCATCGTCATTATATATAATATAAGGTACTCGCACGCATACGCAAATACCTGTTAATTGAAAAATAAGCACACAAATAGGTGATGGCGATTCCAAATAAAAATACGGAAACAACCATACAGAGCAATACATCCGTTGTAATCACGGAAATCAATTCCGGTTCGTAGTTAACCAGCATATAAGCACACCCCATCAACACGGCATCGGCCATTACCCCGGAGATAATACCCACCCAGAGGTTACGCACCAAAAAGGGCTTGCGAATGAATCCCCAACTAGCACCCACTAACTTCATGGTATGGATAAGAAAACGTTTGGAGTAAATGGTTAATCGGATGGTATTGTTTATCAGCGCGAAAGAAACCAAAGTAAGCAACGCCGCCAATCCTAACAGCACCACGCTTATTTTACGGATATTATCGTTCACCGCATCCATCAACTCTTGCGGATAAACAATCTCCGTTACTTTCTTATTCTTCTTTATCGCCTTTTCTATCCACTTAATGCTATCGGAGTTGGCATATTCCGAATTCAGCTTTATCTCGATGGAAGCGGTAAAAGGATTGTATCCCAAGAACTCTTTAGGGTCGGAGCCCATGGCCTCCGACTGCTCTTTCAAAGCTTGTTCCTTCGAAATATAAACCGCCTCTTTCACATAGTTCTCACCATTCAATTTCTTTTGGAATTGGAGTATATCCGCCTCAGGCATCTCCTCGCTCAACAACACGGAAAAATTGATGTTCTCCCGTACATACACCGACAGGTTATGAGCCGACAGCACAAAAAAGACCACCGTGCCCAACAATATAAGAACGAGCATAGTGCTGATGCAGGAAGTAATAAACTGCATATCCCAATAGCCGACAGTCTGTTTCTTTCCCATTACCGTTTCTTTCTAAATATATATATTACGGAACTACTTCTTCCTTTTTTCGCTAATGTATTGAGCCACGCCCTTCCTCCTTTATACATTCCTTTTAAGAACGGGAAAGCGCTGCCTTTATAACGTTCGCTCATCATCGATATATAAAACGCATCAAATGGCATCGGGTGATGTTGCTCCAATACAAACTGATGTTTTAATCCGAACTGTTGCATAGTGGCCGGCGTAAAATGCCACAAATGGCGGGGCACATCATAGGCTGCCCAATGTGGTCCGTATTTCTGCGCATCATACGAATTACAGTTAGGCACGGCAATCACCAAAACGCCCTTTTCGTCCAACAAATTAGATAAGGTATCCCACAATTCGTTCAAGTGTTCGATATGTTCCATCACATGCCACAAGGTAATCACATCGAATGAGTTGGGCGCAAAAGACTGGAGTTCGGCTTCCCCTTTTACTTTCAGCCCAAAATGTTTCCAAGCAAAATCCCGTGCCATCTCATTCTTTTCTACCGCCTCTACATCCCAGCCCTTTTCGTACATAGTGTGAACAAAGTACCCCGTACCGGTACCTATATCCAGCAATCGGCCGCTTTTCCGGTGCAACGCACGACGCACCAGCTTAGCCTTACGGCCCAGCATATAACGGCGTACATAATGATAAAGATGATTAATGAGTCCTTTACGGGTATCGCTGTGCGAAATATAGTCGGGAGTGGCATAATAAGCACCTATTTCCTTCTCAACAGGTACATTTTGAGTGAAACGAAAACTGCAATCTTCACATTCGTACACGGCAAACTCCTCTCCCGAAGCGTAGTAATCCGTGCAATCCATATAATGCTTAAAGTGAGTTCCGCCGCATAACGGACAAGCTTGTATCGTGAGTTTATTCATTGATGTTAGATACCTTTTTTATAGCCCTCCTTTACAGCAGGGCACACGCCACCCAAATTTGGTGCAAAGTAACAAATAAAATAGATTGACGAGCCCTTTATTTAGAAACTTTTAAGAGAATCATAGAGCTTATAGCCACATAATTTCATATTTTTGCCAAAAAAGCGAAGATAAGCTGCACCTCAGCATAAAAAACGAACAAGTTCATTTTATTCTGCTTTCGGTTTGCATTATCTTTGCCAAAAAAGCAACCCAAACCACTTCTTCCATCAGATAAAACCAAGGAAGATTCAGGAGATTCACAACTTGAAATCAATAACTCAATTAAATAAATAGAACAATGGAAAACAGGAAACTTACCAAATCGAACAATAGAATGATTGCCGGAGTCTGCGGCGGCGTAGCAGACTTCTTAGGCTGGGACCCCACTCTGGTACGTGTTATATGGGCACTTTGCATTCTGCTCGGTGGTTTCGGACTTATTCTTTACATCATCTTGTGGCTAGTAATGCCTAAAGCTCCGAAGAAAAGTTACCAAGACCGAATGCAAGAGAAACTGCACGGACGGGGAACGGAATAGAAGTAAAACAAAAGAGTCCTATCAAACCAGAGAATGACAGGACTCTTTTATACTTGCCAGTTACAATCTATAATCTTCTAGAGAAGGTGTGTATTTTAAAAATTGTATCAGTATCATACATTATTGAGCTAATGCTTTCTTCAACAACGGACGTATTTCGGCAGAAGAAGGACGGGGAGCTTCACTAGAAATCAAATTTCCATCTTTTCCTACCAATATAAAGCGCGGAATGCCTTTCACTTTATAAGGCTTCGCTATATCATCGGCTCTGCTTCCTGCAAACAGCTGAACACCTTTCATCTGTTTCTCCTTCACCATATCTTTCCATTTCTGCTGGTCTTTCTGCGCGTCAATCGATACGCTCATAAATACCATATTGGAGTTGTCTTTAAATTCTTCCTCTAACTTACCCATATAAGGAATTTCCCCCTTACAAGGGCCACACCAGGTTGCCCAGATATCGATATAAACTACTTTTCCCTTGAAGTCGGACAATGCAACTTCTTTACCTTGCATATCGGCAAACTTAAAGTCTATAGCGGGATGCCCTTGCGAATTATCGTCCAGCTTGCTGACAAGCAGATTAAAGCGCCGTACTTGGTCTTCTGTTGCCAAACATTGACCGTAATCACTTCTAAACAAATCAATCGTCATGTAATCTTTTACCCACGATGCATAATGCAACATCATTTCGCCTTTAATGGTTTTATTAACAATCGGACTTTCATTGCCCAGCAAATAAGCCTTTATATTTTTTCTTTTCTCGGACAACTGTTCCTCCGTAGAACTGGTATCGGAACGCAACAATTGATAATAAGACGATTCTATAAGCCATGTCGCGTCAGGATAATCCAACAGAGTTAATGAAGTGGTTAAATCTTTTATATCAATATGACGATAATAGTCTATATAATCCGTATTCTTCGGATGGGCTGTGCGTGGCGTGCTCAACAGCATTAGGTTTATCTCCAACAGATTATACTTTTTAAAATCTTCGAACCCTTGGTTGAAAGTTTTATTCGGTGTTTGTGCCTTACCCAAAGCAGCTACTTTAGGCAAAGTCTGTTCTAATAAAGGAAAATAATCGACGTATGTACTCCGTTTTTTCATAAAATACACCGCTTTTCCTTCCAGTGGCTGTACCAAGTTATGCCATCTTTCAATTTCTTTATTCTCGGGCGTATTATCCCCTATCAATTGCCAGTTATCCCCTTCTATCCGGAATTGCAAATTATCACCGGGCTTAAAATAAAAGATATACCGATTTACCTTGCTTCCCGGATTGACCGCAATCACATAATAGCCTTCTTTTTCCGGATAAAAGGCAAAACCAAAATGACCTTTATCTGTAAGATTGGAAGAAGCCAGTTCATACAACAAACCGTTCTCCACTTGATACAAGCCCAATTTCGATTGTTTCGCCGTAGCGTCTAGCCATTGCCCTTCAATCACCGACAAGGCTTGAGCCTGCATGCGTCCACTTCCTAAAAACAGAAGAAGCAAACCTAAAAACATTATTCTATTTTTCATTGAATTCACTTTTTGTTATTTTCCAATTCTAAACATTCATTCATAAAATCCTCTCTGGCTTTAGCTGTAAAATCCAGCTTAACAAACCATCCATGCCGCTCATTGGGAAAAACCATCAGCCGGAACTGTTTGTTTTGTTTCTGAAGCGCATCTACCAGCTGGAATGTATTCTGCACATGCACGTTATCGTCCATCAAACCATGTTGCAAATAAAGCATCGATTTTCCTTTCGACTGATAGCGGTCGACGTACGTCAGTACCGAAGCAGCCTTATAGCCCTCCGGATTATCTTTGGGCAAATCCATATACCGCTCCGTATAGTGACTGTCATAAAGAGCCCAGTCAATCACCGGATATTCACTGATAGCATATTGAAAATAACCGGCTCCATACGTTACCGCCATAGCTGCCATGTAACCGCCATAACTGCCACCGGAGATTAATATACGTTCCGCATCCACATAAGGCTGTTGACGCAACCATTCCACCCATTCGATGTAATCGTTCATTTCCCATTTTCCTAAATTGCGATGCATGTAGTCCATTCCTTTCTTACCGCAATGTCCCGAACCGCGATGGTCGACGGATATGCGTATGATTCCTTCGGAATTAACGAAATGCGCGGATATCCAACGCTCCTTCACCGAGGGAGAATTCGGTCCTCCGTAAACCTGAATCACTACCGGATATTTTTTACCTGCTTCCATATTCTTAGGCCAGGATATGCAACCCGGCAAGTTGAAACCGTCCTTTGTTTTCAACCACACCATATCGCGATATTTTAAGTTGGCCTCATCCAGCTTAGGCCTTTTTGAATCGGCAATGACACGGTACTTTCCGTTATCGGTACGAATCAGTGCCATCTGTGTAGGCGTACAAACATTGCCATACGTAGTGATAACATGATTGCCGTCCGGCGAAATCGAAAACTTTTCATGCGAGTAATCACCGAAAGTAATGCGTTTCTGCTGTTTGCCATTCAAATTAACCCGATATAAATCGGTACGGGTAGAGAGTTCTCCGCTCGACTGGTAATAGACCCATTTCTTCTTCTCGTCGACTTTCAGAATCTCCGTATTCCAGTTTCGTCCGGAAGTCAACTTGCATTTCATTGTCCCATCGGCTCGATGATAGTAAATTTGCTGCCAACCATCCCCATCCCGTATCATCAGGAAATCATCTCCTACCCAAGTTAACTTTTCAATCCAGTCAATCCACGTAGGGTATTTCTCATCATAAATGGCTTTCGAAGAACCCGTTTCAATATTCACATCGTATAATTTCAATTCGTTCTGCTCCCTCGGCATCCATTGCACCAACAAGCTCGAACCATCCGGACGCCAAAAAGGCGTTCCGAAATATTGGTCGGTCTCCGGGTCGAAGTCCGCCCATGCAACTGTCCCGTCGGCTATATCCACTACTCCGACTTTTACCTGCGGATTCGGGTCGCCGGCTTTCGGATAACGAGTATTTTCCAAATAGCCATGCTGTCCCATCGAATTATAAATAGGGAAGACGGGCACTTGGCTATCATCAAACCGATAGAAGGCCAGATGTTTACTGTCCGGCGCCCACCACAATGCGGCGTACTTTGTATCGCGTCCCAAAATCTCTTCGTAATACACCCACGAAGCGCGTCCGTTCATGATTACATCGCTCCCGTCATGTGTATAACGTTTCTCCATTCCGGTAGCCATATCCATTGTATACAAATCATTTGCCCGAACGAAAGCGACCTGCGTCCCGTCAGGAGATACCTGAAAAATTTCTTCTTTCTCGGGTGTACGTGTCAACCAGCGTCTTACACCGTTCTTTATTTCACATAAATCTCCGTCTATCGACCTGACAGACACCGGCCGGTTATCCTGTACTTTCCGGTCCATTGCATAAGCTTCTTTCTTTCCGTTCCGGACATCAACAAGATATGTCTGAGATTTGCCGGGATGCTCTCCCTGCTCTTGCAATACATAATGGTGATTGTCCGTCCACTCGACAACACGAGGTAACGGCTTTTCTAGAGAAGGGTCACGCAAACGCTGCCCCTGCACCCAAGACAAGCTCAGAGAAGCCGCCACTATACATATAAACTTTTGCAAATTCATACAATTATCATTTTTAATATTAGTTATTCATAGAATTGGACTCCAGTCTTTCATCGTTCAACAACACTTTTGTCGGGAAAGGCATAACGTAAAGCGGCGAATTGGCCGGCAACGTATAGGTATCCTGCGGAATACCGGGAGTAACGGAGGTATCCAATGGTATCGTACGCGTTGGTTCCGTTCTATAAGCCTCCTCCATATTCAGTCGACGGAGGTCGAAAAAGCGGTTATAGCCCATCGTCAATTCCTTGCGACGTTCTTTCAGCACAAACTTCACAGCTTCGGTTACATCTTGTGGTATCTGTAATTTTGCTGAGCTGTAGTTTGCATAACGGCTCTTCAAATAAGGTTCCATATATTCCTTTACCTTATCATTTTTCCCTTTACGGGCATAACACTCACCCAACATCAACATCACTTCCGTCGTGCGCAAACCCACAGAGTTGGTCGCATATTGCAATGCCACCGGCATATACTGCAAAGTAAACTGGTAATCCTTAACCGCCTTATTAGGCTGCTGATAAAGGTCTAACCGGACATCACGCACGTCCTCACCCTGTCCGTAATCTGTCAACCCTTTCTCAAACAGGGTTATCAAATCGGGATGAAGCAAGAAATAGGTCGTCTGGTTCGTCGCAAACACCAGATTCTCTTCACCACTGGCATAAATCTCCGGTTCCGGATAATGCTTTTCAGGATTAATGCGGGTAACTAAATCATAAGTTTGATGATTCAGCTTATAAGCCTCCTCTGCCGCACTGATACAATCATCAAACTCCCTTTTAAACAAATGGACTTTGGCTTTTAAAGCATATCCGGCCGCCTTATTAAAGCGAAATGCTGTTTTAGCTGCCTCCGGCAAATCCGGAATAGCCTCTCTCAAATCCGTTTCTATCAATGTGTAAACATCGGCTACCGACGATTTAGCCGGGTTAGGCAATGTCTCTACATAAGAATCCGTACGAACCGGTACACCTCCGTCGGTAGCAGCCGTTGCCGCATTATAAGGCTTGGCATATAAATTAATCAGGGCAAAGTAAGCAAAAGCACGGTATGCTTTGGCTTGTGCCACCAATTGGGTAATTTCTGTCGAACTACCCTCTATCTTTCCCTTGCCCGCATCATAGATGATGGTATTGGCTATTTTGGTAATGCGTTCATACATGGATTGAAAAAACGTACTGCCGTTCCCTGCGTTGCCCGAAGCATTCACACTTCGGTCGTATTCATTCTTATATAAGATATTGGCTACCGATAAATTCATCGAGTTCCAACCATTAATTATCACTTGTCCATTCACCCACACTTCATCGTCCAAATAAGCGATATCAGCAAGGTTATACTGAATATAAGACAGGTTATCAAACAGTTGTCCATACTCTTCGGCTGTCGTAAGAATAATTTTACCTTTAGGTTCTATCTCCAGCCAATTATCGCACGAGGAGAGTCCTAACATCAAAACACTTAAATATATTGCTATCTTTTTCATCGTCTTCCGTCTTTAATTCTTAAAATTGTACGTTCAGTTTCAATAAATACGAGGTCGGTTGAGGCAATGTCCAACTACCACCCGTTCCCAAGGTTTCAGGGTCTATGCCATGACCTGCCGCACTCCAAAAACAAGGATTGTTCACTTGGGCGATGAGTTTCACATTCTCCATTCTTAATTTACTGACATATTTTGTCGGCAAACTGTAAGCCAGAGAGATATTTCTCAAACGAATCATATCGCCATCTTCTACATTAGCTGTCGATTTCTGATACATTTCCTGCAAGCCGATAGCCTTTCCTCCGTCGGCCGAAGCATCATAATGAACAAAATGCTTCGGAATCAGACTCGATGAATTCTCAGGCGTCCACGATTGCGCATAAAAGTCAGAAAGTGTATTGTAATTCGTTGCATAAAAGTTAAAGCTGGGAACATATACCTTGTGTCCACCATAATAGGTGACAAAAGCCGACAACTCCCAATTGCGGAAACGGATATTTTGCGTAAACGAACCGCCCCACACCGGAGTACCCGAACCCATGTATACCAAATCCTCCGGTTTCATCGTGGTAGACGCATCAATATTAATGCCGCCGTTTTCATTGAAATGCACCACCGAAGTACCGTCGGCACGTATGATATCGGGAATTCCGTTCTGCGCATCCGTACCACCGGAAGTCAGCCCGCCGTATTGATAAGCATAAATGGCGTTAAACGGACGTCCCTCCTGATAATAAGAGCCGCTAATTAACTGGCTTGCCTGAGTGGCATTATAAAACGAACGGGTCACTTTGTTTTTATTATAATAGAAGGTGAAAGAGGAATAAACGCTCCAGTCTTTATTTTTCCACCAGGATGAAGACAAAGAGAGCTCAAATCCGTTATTGGTCATGGCACCGTAGTTGACACGCTGTCTGGAATAGCCCGAAGTGAAGGGAACTTCGATAGTCGCCAGCAAATCATCACTTCTTTTATGGTAATAATCCAACTTTCCGGAAAGCTTTCCGCCTAATAAGATAAAGTCTACTCCCAAGTTGTAAGAAGCCGTTCTCTCCCAGCGCAACAAAGGATTGGGAGCTTCCGAAATCATGGTATAAGGAATGGTCTCGGCCGTATATCTGTTTTGTGTCGTCATCCGGGCCACCAGATAAGGTGTTGTTGTTTGGTCTACATTTCCTGTCAAACCGTATGAACCACGCAAATCCAACACATCAATCCATGATAGTTCTTTCATAAAGTCCTCTTTGGCCATGTTCCATTTAAATCCGACCGACCACAACGGACGATAGCGGTATTTCGGGTCAGTGCCGAACAGATTGGCCTGGTCGATACGGAAACTTCCGCTGATGCCGTAGCGCTCCTTATACGTATAGCCGCCGACAAAATAGCCGCTAAAATAACGGTTCTGCATAGAGCTCAATGAAGGAGTCAGACTATAGTCCGATAAACGGATATAGCTTCCGTCGCGTACGGCGCCGGCCGATGTGTTATTATTATAAATATAGGATTCTTTCACACCTATATTCATCATATCCTTCACGTTCAGCGCTGTATAAGCCAACGATGTAGGATTATATCCGTAATAAGTCGATGTATTGGGAATGTCCCGGTTGTTTTCACGTAATTCCAAACCAGCCGACAACGATATAGCGTGCTCATCCTTGATGACGGTCTGATAATCCAACTGGTTTCTGAAAGTCCAGTTATCCCTTTTCGTATCGGTCATACTCATGCGCCCTCCTTCCGGGATAACCGAATTGACTGGAGCGTAAGTAGCGAAACGGTTCCGCAAAAAGCGGATATAGTAAGAGTTTTCCGAGTTGTATGTTTCCGCATTATCTTTTCCAAACTCATAAGAGAAACTGGTAGAGAATTTCAGTCCTTTCAGTATATTAAAATTCAGTTTGGCAAAACTACGGATATAGAAATTTTTCTCTTTCGTCCTATTATCGTCCAGTTCATCCAAGATATTAAAGCGGTAAGACATAAACTGAGGCAATCCCTCTATTTGGCCCTGAATTTTCGGATTGATATGTAATCCACCCGTAAAGGTCTGGTTAGAAATATCTACATAATCGCGATACACCCGGTTGCCATTGGCATCTTTTATCTGCGTATAGGGTTCCAATGTAGTGAAAGAAGTATATTGCGAATCGCCGGACATCAAATAACTATATTGAGCATCGACTCCCAATTCAAACGTCAGCCAGTCGGCCAGTTTTTGAGAGGTTTTCAAGTAACCTTTGAAATATTTGTTTTCATCAGAAATAACCCGCTGTGAATCGCCTATATAGTTCAATGATATATAAGTAGACTGACGCTCCGTACCGCTGTTAATCGAAAGATTATAGCTCTGACGCAAAGGGGTGCGCCATGCCTCATCCATATATTCTTTTCTATAATCCTGTCCTCTCCATTTGGAAATCAACGCATTGTAATCGGCTTCGCTCATCTCTCCGTTGGTATATTGCGTACGGGCATACCGGAACGGAGAATAATAAGGTAACGTATTACTACTGCTGCCGGCTTCGCCGATACCTTTCAAATTATCTTTCAGATAATAAGCTTCAGTCTGATTACTCAGTCGCGCATAACTTTGAATATGAGCCAATTCAAAGTCCATAATATCGGAAGTGGATGCATAATGATAATCGCTCAGAGAGGGATTTTCCGTCCAAATCCAATCGGCCGTGAAGCGAATATTGGTCTGGTCTTTAACGTGTTTGGCCGTCACTACGGATATCACGCCATTGGCTGCCCGCACACCATATATGGAAGCGGCGGCAGCGTCCTTCAGTACAGTAATCGACTCCACATCGTTAATGTTGATATCTGTAAGTTTCTGTTCTGTGGGAAGACCATCGATAACAATTAAAGGGTCATTACCTACCGACGAAGAAAATGTGGACACTCCACGAATAACAATCTTATCATTGTAAACACTTACTCCGGGCACTTCCCCTTCCAACGCCGACATGGCATTCGTATGAATCCGGCTCTCCAAAGCTTTCTTGTCAAGTATATCGAAGGCACCTGTAGCCCGTTCTTTTGACAATGTTTGATAACCGGTTACCACAAACTCTTCCAGCAAATTATCGGACTCTCTCATTACCACATTCAAAAGTCCTTTTCCGTCAAACTTTATTTTCTGCGACTGCATACCGATATAACTTAGCTCAACGTGGGAGTGGTCGGCAGATACAGTTAAAGAGAAGTCGCCGTTCATGTCAGTCACCGTACCGAGATTGGTGCCTACCAAACGGATAGAAACGCCAAGAAGGGGTTCTCCGTTTTTATCCTGCACATGTCCTTTCAACAAACGTTTGGCCGCAGAAGGTTGCGGTTTCTTTTTCAAAGTAACAGTGATGTACTTCCCTTTTATTTCGTATGCCAGAGGATGCTTTCCTATCAATGCATCCATTGTTTCACGAATCGATTTGTTTTTTACCGAAACGGTCTGTTTATACGATTGAACATCCTCGTAGGTAAACAAAATCTTGTAACCCGAAATCTGTTCCAGCTTTCTAAAAGCCGCGGACAGACTTTCATTTTTACACTCGAAAGAAATTTGCTTTGTCGAAGAAACCTGTGCGAACAATGGCATGCAAACTCCCAGGAGCAACACAAACCAAAGCACCTTCATTCTCTGACACCATTTCCAATCTTCTGAATTTTTCATCTACATCTTTGTATTAAGTTAACTATCGTGTTATTTTATCCTAATACAAACAGGAGAGAAAGATGGGTACTCTGTTTTTCAAAAAAAACAAGTCTGCAACGAAAAAAGTATTATTTCACTGTAATTTTGTTGTTTTCGTAGGTTACCTTTACTTTCTGTAATGCGTTCAGTTTAGCCAGCGATTCCGATATATTTTCTTGTTTGTCGGCCACGTAATGCATGTGATAATCAAGCACCGAACGGTCGCAATCCAATTCGATATCAACATTATACCACCGTCCGAGTTCGTACAGGATTTCCTCAAGCGATGCCCGGTCGAAATAAAAGAATCCGTTTTTCCATTGCGTACAATAGTAAGGGTCCACTTCTTTTAATTCTATCTTATCCTCCGCATTAATGGAAAACTCCTGCCCCGGATGCAGACTTACTTCTTCACCCGACCGGGAAGCCTTTATCCTCACACTACCTGATACCAGCGTAACGTAAGGTGTATCGTCCTGATGCGCTTTCACGTTGAACTCCGTCCCCAAAACACGGGTATTAAATCGGGAAGTCCGCACAATAAACGGATGCGCTTTGTCGCTCGCCACTTTAAAATAAGCCTCGCCTTCCAACTCGACGATGCGTTCGTCCTCTTCAAAACGCGAAGGATACGACAACCGGCTTTCGGCATTCAGCCACACTTCCGTACCATCGGAAAGAAGAACATAAAAGTTTCTTCCACGCGGTATAGTCAATGTTTGCTTCTCTACACTGACGGTTTTCCGGTAGTCAACCACCTGCTCATCCACCTGTATACCCCGCTGGCTCAAAGCAACCTCTGCCTGGCCGTTATCCAATTCCCACATAGCGCCGTCATCTCCCGAAAGAGTGACGCCTCTGCTTTCGCGCGCAGCAGTAAACACCGTCATAGGCTGAAATATATCTTCCTCTTTATCTGTACCTGCCCAACTGAAAAGCCATACAAGCACCATACAAGCCGCCGCTCCGATGATGCCGCCCCAAAGAAACATTCGCAAATGCTTGCGGCGGGATACAATATGCTTCTCTTCAAACCGCGCCCATGCTTTGTCCGTGTTCGGTTCAGGATATTTCTCCCGGGCAAAGACACGGTTACAATCTTGTGCCAAGCGGCTCAGTTCCGAAAGGTCGGCATCGTCCATCGGGGGAACCTGAGAGGATGCATCTTCGGTAGCCGAAGACTCCAACCAATCGGCCCAATCTTTCTCTATGTCCTTTCGTTCTTTTTCCATTGTCATCCTTTTTTACATAATACGTTTAAACTCCCTTTTCAGGTACTTTATCAGACAGAAATTCGCTCCTCAACTGTTTAAGCGCCGTTACAATATGCTTTTTCACGCCATCGGTGGTTATTCCTAATATCGCAGCCACTTCCTTATACGTCTTTTTTTGAAAGAAACAGGCTTCCAACACAAAACGCCGTTGTCGCGGCATCGTATCGATTATCTGCCTGATTTTAACCAAGCGCTCATCTTCTTCCCTGTCGGTCATCGGCGCCGGCTCTTGCTCCATTAGAGCCATATATTGATTTTCTATTTGCTGATGACGAAGATAATTGATACAGCGATTGCGCACGCAAGCGTACAGATAGGCTTTCAAAGTGTCGTGCCGCAACTGTCCACACTCCTCCCATAACGACTCAAATACATCGCTCACCATATCCTTACAGATTTCACTGTCATCGATATACGTTAGAGCGTGATAATAAAGCCGAGGATAATACTCTTTAAAGATGTGCTCAAAATCCTCTCTCTTAATGGTCATATATTTTATATAATTGGCATATCGGCGTCATACAACAAAAGGGGGCGTCACACTAACTCCATAACAACCAGCCCAATTCATTCTCCCTATTCTTTCAAACAACACCAGCCTATCAATCATTGAAATGTTCGTCTGCACTTCATGCGAGAGCTGCAAAAATAAGAAATAATTAATTGTATCCGCATTTCCATCCTTAATTATTTAATAAGGTGAAAACGATTCCGATGCTATCCATTCAACTTTATTTAAAAATTTTATTGGAACACTACTAAGTAATCTCCACTGGAAGTCGAAGAAAGTTTCTTTGCCTTTCCAAAGTCTTTACTTATCTTTGCCCCATGAAAAAGTTAGTAATAGTAGGATGCGGACGGCTTGCCGAGATTGTAGCCGATGCCGCCATCAACGGATTGTTGCCCGATTATGATTTGGTGGGCGTGTATTCGCGTACGGCATCAAAGGCCGAACGTATTGTCAATAAAATGCAGCAACATGGAAAAGCATGCATAGCTTGTGCCACGCTGGAAAAGCTGTTGGAATTGAAACCGGATTATTTAGTGGAGTCGGCTTCTCCCGCCGCCATGAAAGAATTGGCACTGCCGGCACTGAGAAACGGGACTTCCATCGTTACCTTGTCGATTGGCGCTTTAGCGGATACCGCTTTCTATCAGCAAGTAAAAGAAACAGCTAAGGCCAACCATACACGTGTGTACCTCGTTTCCGGAGCTACCGGCGGATTCGATGTGCTACGAACCGCTTCGCTGATGGGAAACGCTTCGGCCCGTTTCTTCAACGAAAAAGGGCCTAATGCACTGAAAGGAACGGCTGTTTATGATGAAACACTACAAACAGAACAACGCACTGTTTTTTCAGGTACCGCCACCGAAGCCATCGAATTATTCCCCACCAAAGTAAATGTCACGGTAGCCGCCTCACTGGCCTCCGTAGGTCCGGACCAGATGCAGGTAACCATGCAGTCTACTCCCGGTTTTGTAGGGGATACTCAAAGAGTGGAAATCAAAAACGAGCAAGTACGTGCGGTAGTGGATGTGTATAGCGCCACCTCGGAAATTGCAGGGTGGTCGGTAGTGAACACCCTGATTAACATCACCTCACCCATTGTATTCTGACAGGTTGGCAAGCACTTTCTCGCTCAGGCGGTCGAACGCCTGGCGGGTGCGGCCTGTAGACACCTGCATACAACGCACATGCGGATGAGTGAGAAATCCGGCCTCACCCAAAGCTCCCAGCGTATCACAGAAACAGAGGTTGTCTTTCTCTAACCATTGAGCGAAAGGGGCTTCCTCCCAAGCGGGCGACAAACCGGTATTGAATAGTATTTTCTTATTCCCCAATGCCTGAAACTCGGCCTCATGCAGTAAAACGGTATTCTTATTGAGACAACAGCAAACCACTTCGCTTTGGGAGAGCAGTTCGTTCAATGGCAAGAACCGATATCCTTTGGCCTTGGCTCCTTCCTTCTCTCCACGGGCATAATAAGCTATATCCGCACCAAAAAACTTCAAGGCATCGGCTATCATTCCACCGGACTTACCAAGTCCTACCACACCGACTTTCAATCCGGTAATCTCCCGCGCCATACCGTCCCAAGGCTGTTGCCCGAAACCATGCAAACAACGCACCAACTCACTGATGACGTATTCTACCACCCCTTCATCACCATAGTCGCGAATGCCTGTCACCGTAATTCCCCGTTCCTTCGCATAAAGAATATCCACGTTTGCGCTTTCCGGAGAATACAAAGAACAACACATGCCAATATAGGTCACATTCGGGCATTTTTCCAGCACCGCCCGGGTTATCCGGGAAGTATAACTCAACAATACTGCATCCGCATCTCCAATGCGGGAAATAATCTCCTCATCCGTTGCCGGAATATCAGGATACATCACGACTTCTTTTGCGAAAGAATAAAGCTTTTTTTCTGCCGAGGGAACCAAGCTCACCGGTTCTATAGCCACTAGTTTCTGAAACATACTATTCAAATTTTTTTGAGTGGTAAAGATAAAAAGAAAAACTGAGAGAACGAGCAGATAAGCGCAAGAAGGTGGTAAATACGGGGGTTAGAAGAAACTGCGCGGTGGGAACGAAGCTAAGTAAAACCGCTAGCAAGCCGCATAAAACCGGATTTACGTTACTATTCCGTTACTCTTTTCCAAACGGCGAAAGAGGTTGCGAGAGGCTTCCAACACGCTGAATTACAGACCTACTTCGGAAGATTTCGACTGCAAATGTAGCAGGATTTCGGAATTCTGACAAAGGGAGACGAGCCGTATACTGGATAAATGGCTGATTCAAGAAGCTACCGCCCCGGCACAGAGGGCGGCTCCAATTTTCATTCAATATAAAGAGAAATTCATCTGTTAAGAATGACGGGCAGGTTTCAAAACCTGCCCGTCATCGTTTTAAAGAACAGCCTTACTAGGTTTTCCGCGAGTAGCTTTCGATGCCGGATTCGCGATATAGGACTTTACCATCGAAAAGGATAAAGTCGATTTTACGCTTAATAGAAGTTATCGGTATCATTCACGTTCCTTTTTATCGTCTCTTTGCATCCGCAAGTTAAGTTTATCCTGCATCTTATCGAGGTAATACGTACGGAAATCGCTTTTGCGTACGGAAATCGACGAAGGCGATTTATTCCTTAAAAGGCAAATTACTCTTCATTTATGCTATTTCAGCGTATTCATATCAATCACGTACCGGAATTTCACTTTACCGTCAATCACGTTCTGATAGGCGTGGTTAATTGCATCAGCATCAGCGTCAAGCAATTCAATTTCGGGATAGATATTGTGCGCAATTGAATAGTCGAGCATTTCCTGCGTTTCGGGAATGCCAGCGATTAATGTACCGTAAATTTTACGACGACCGGCCAATGCACCCGTGTGGACTGACGGAATCTGGTCAGCGGCAGGCATACCTATCAACACCATTTCACCGTCCACTTTCAGCATACGCACATACTGTTCTACATTGAACTTTGCAGGAATTGTGCTGATGACTACGCGAAACGAATTTTCCAGTCCTTTCAATTCCTCCGGGTTGTTAACATTCACATATTTTGTGGCTCCCATACGGATAGCATCACTCCGTTTATCCTCTGAAATATCGAATACGGTAACCTCTGCACCGAAAGAAACTGCATATTGTACAGCCAAATGTCCCAAACCTCCGAATCCGGCAACAGCAATTTTATCCCCCTGCCCTACATGCGTAAAGCGCAACGGCGAGTAGGTTGTTGCTCCGGCGCACAGCAACGGTGCAATACGGGCAAGGTCAGCCCCCTGCGGAATCTTCAGTGCGAATTTTTCCGTCACTACAATATTATTCGAATAGCCTCCGAGAGTAGGAATACCTTCAAAATCACGGGAATTATAGGTATAGACTGTCTTGTTATTCTCGCAATATTGTTCTTCTCCGGCCTTGCAACGACTACATACGCCACAGGAATTGACCATACAGCCTACACCTGCCAAATCACCGACCCTAAATTTCGTTACATTCTTGCCAACCTCTACGACACGTCCTGCAATCTCATGGCCTGGAACCATAGGGAAAATCGAACCGCCCCATTCATCGCGCGATTGGTGGATATCGCTATGACAGATGCCAGAATAAAGAATCTCGATTAGAATGTCGTTGTCGCCGATGGCTTTGCGCTCGAACTCATAAGCGGTCAATACACCGCTTTTATCCATTGTAGCAAAACCTTTCGAGTGAACAGTTCCCTCGTGAGAGTGATTGTGCTGCGCCTGTGCGCTTACACAGAATGTCAGTAAAAGAACCGACAGTAAATACAAAATCTTTTTCATTTTCTTTATTGTTTTTTCGTTAATAATCCAAATATTCACGGTAGTTGTTTCCCTCTTTTTTCATCGCTTCCTATCTAAACGACTGCTCAGATACCCCTGATAGTCTTCGTAGCTCAGCGGCAGGGAATCGGCGGTAATGTCGCCACTAAGCATCTCTCAGATGCGCTTCGGATAGTTGCGGAATTCCTCATGAGTAATTTTCCGGCATCACCCATCTTCAAATCCTTGCCGCTTTGGGAATTTTCCACACTCATCACACGAGCCATCTTCTTCACCGGCTTCGATGGCACAGCGCACGACCTCAACAGCCGTTGTACCATTGAGAGTTTGCCAGAAGCCGAATCCCACCGACGGGATATGTACACTATTTTCCAATTCAAACTGCTTTTCCATGATTTATTTATTTCCAATATATTTGACCACGCGAGCCGGATTTCCCACAACCACTGCATTCTCCGGCACATCACAGGTTACTACGGTTCCGGCTCCAATTACGGCATTCTTTCCTATCGTAACACCCATCAATACCGTTACATTACCACCAATCCATACGCCGTCGCCAATGGTAACCGGTTTAGCAATAGCCAACATTTCATGCCGTCCGGCAGCCTCCATCGGGTGTGACACAGCAAAAATACCCGTATTGGGTCCAATCCACACGTTATTGCCAATGGTAATGGGAGCCATATCGAGGAGCATCACATTATAATTTGTGAGAAAATTATCTCCGATATAGATATTGACACCCAAATCGCATCTGAAACCGGGTTTGATGCTCGGATTTTTTCCGACGCTTCCGAACAGTTTACGAAACAGCTCTTCCCGAACAGAATTATCAAAAACGGATACCGTATCTATTTTCTGACATAAAGCGATAGCTCTGTTCTGGATTTCAGCGATTTCTGCATCATCCATACGGTAATATGCTCCAGTCTGTAATTTTTCAATCTCTTTCATAACCAATTATTTCTTTAGCTCTTTCAGCCAATTATTATATGCGGCGAACAGCGGAGTTCCTGCGATATAAGAGAATTGTTTGATGTTCGCGCGCTTCTTCCGCAAAAAATCGTAAGCCCGTAGAACTTGTACACCTGGAATGCAATATTCCTAACAAGGTTGCCTGCGAGCAGGAATAGCTTTGTTCCCGTAATTGGGTGATTTCAACCCTGACTTTCTCCATCATATCATTTCTGCATTCGGCAAATATTTCTTTGCTGCAAAGATACCGGCAGGTACTTCCTTACAGGTTTTTCCAGACGTCTTTTTGAAGTTTTCTGAAACGTCATTTTCTCTATTTGGAAAGTTGTCGTTCGTATTTACAATGTAGCGTAAATAGCAACGTACAGCCGATAAGAGCCAATGGAACACCTACCAGTGCCGGATAACGGTCGTCCAATCCGGTCTGTAATGCCAAGCCGCCACACCATGCAGCCAATGCATTGCCAACATTGAATGCAATCTGAATACTTGCCGCACCCAGCATTTCGCCACCTTTTGAAAAGCGGATAATCAAATATTGCAGCGGACTACCCACTCCAAAAAGTCCGGCTGTTCCAATCATCATCAGAATGACCGAAAGCCACGGAATAGATGCAAAGAAGAAAATAGACAACAACGTAACAACCATGAATGACTGGACAACGGCAGCCACCAATCCTGCCGGATATTTGTCTGCCAGACGCCCGCCTATCAGGTTACCGGCCACCATGCCAAGCCCTGCCAACACCATCAGCCATGAAAGACTGCTCACGGAGAATCCCGAAACATTCGTCAATAATGGATTGATGTAGCTATACCAGCAATAAACACCGCCTCCGCCTATCAGCGTACCGAAGACAATCAACCACGGTGCAAGAGATTTCATAAAACGAAACTGACCTTTAAATCCCGTATCGGGCAATGCGTCCATACGGGGAACCCAACGCCAGATTCCGTAAAGACTGATGATACTCCAACAGGAAACTAACACAAAAGTAAGGCGCCACGAAATAGAATTACTCAATGCCGTTCCCAACGGCACACCGAAAACCGTGGCGACCGTCATTCCTGCCATCATAATCGACACCGCCTGTGTTGCTTTTCCCTCTGGGGCTAACCGTTGGGCAATGATGGACGCTACGCCGAAATAAGCTCCGTGCGGAAAACCGGATAGGAAACGGGCGATAAGCAACATCGTAAAATTCGGGGCTGCGACGGCGCAAAGATTGCCTGTCAGAATGATGACCGACAATAACAAAAGAATCCGTTTTAACGGAAATTTCCGTACCAACAATAACGCCGGAGAACCTACACACACGCCCAGCGCATATGCAGAAATCAAATGTCCTGCTTGTGTGATGCTAATCTGCAAATCCTGTGCGATGCTGCCTAAAATACCCATCATGGCAAATTCGGCAATACCCAAGCCGAATGTACCGAATGCCATTGCAATAAGACTTCTCTTCATAATTATGTATATGCTAATATATTACGTTGGAAATACCTATAAAAAAGCATCATCGAATCAGTTAAAATTCGATGATGCAAAAGTAGTGGATAATAGATGGCAGAGGTTTTCCGAGACGTTCTATCTGCTTTGCCGAAAAGTCTTTTTCGCTATACGACACTCATCGGTATAGCCGATGGCGGATAGCCATATTCCTTTTTGAACGCAGTAGAAAAATGCGACAGATTTTTAAAACCAACCTCCAGGTAGACATCGGCAGGCTTGCGTCCCAACTTGTCCATCATACATTTGGCTTCCTCCAATCGCCGCTTAATAATCCAACGACTCGGCGTGAGATGGAAGACCTGCGAGAAATCTTTTTTGAACGATGACAGACTTCGTCCCGTGTAGTGCGCGAACTCTTCAACCGATAGATTACATTTAAAATTTTTGTTCATAAATTCCTCCAAATTGATTTTCCACGGTTCGGCGAAATTAAATAATACTTGTCCCAAATCGGGTTTGAGTTGCAGAAGCGCAAAAACGGCCTCAGCCAATTTGGATTCCATTAACTCTTTCGATGGGTATTGTTGTGCATCAAAATATTGTTCTAACGACGAGAACAGCCCATTCAGAAACGGATGCTTTTCCAGCAGGACATAAGTAGATTTTGTCGTCATAGGATTACTCACGAGCGGTACGGTTATCTGATGCTCGCTTAACATACGTTTCAAAAACGGCATTTTCAATTGCAGAAACAGTCCTTTGAAAGGTTCGCCACTTTTCGAAGGTTGCTTGATTTTGCGGACTAAATGATTGCGTTTAACGAAAAAGGCATCGCCTTTCTTCAAATGGTATTTCTTCTCGGGAGCAATCAATTCCAGTTCCCCCGAACAAAGATATACCAACATATGCTCGGAGACCATCTCCTCACACCATTTGTCTTTTTCCACCATACAGCAGAAAAAAGTATCCATATAATTATAAACTACAACACCCGGTTCCATATTCCTTATTTTTAATCATCAATTATAAATATACTGTTTTCTCAATGAATATACCGGCTAATCTCGCCACCAAGTGCGGGTAAAGCTCTCACCCGGTACTATCCGTTCGCCCATTATAGGAGAAATCAATTCGATACTATCTGCCTCTGCTAATGCCGACACTTTTTGAATGGATTCATCCCACGGATGCAATGCCAAATCGAATACGCCCCAATGTACAGGCAACAATTTTTTCGCATTTACGTCTTTGCAAACAGAAATTACCTCTTCCGGAAAAAGATGAGTATTCGGCCAGCCGGGATTCCATCCGTCTATCTCTATACAAGCCAAATCGAACGGGCCATACTGCTCACCAATTTGTCTGAAATGTTTGCCGTAACCGGAATCTCCACTCCAAAAAACATTCTTCTGTGTTCCCTTTATCGCATATCCCGTCCAAAGGGTTTTATTACTATCTGTCTTACTGCGTCCTGAATAATGGACACTAGGGGTTGAAGTGATTTGTAGTGGACCAATTTCTGTCCTCTCTGCCCATCCCAATTCAATAATCCGTTCTTCAGGAACTCCCCAACCACGCAGACGAGCACCAACTCCTAACGGCACGATGAAACGGGTATCCCGGTTACGGAGAAACTTAATCGTTTTTACCTCCAAATGGTCGTAATGGTCATGTGTAATCAGCACAACATCCACATCGGGCAATTCCTCCCGTTTAATAGGGGAAGTTGTGTAACGAGGCACAATGCCCGGCAATGGAGCGGCATTTTCCAATACAGGATCAATCAATACCCGTACACCATCTAATTCCAGCATGGCAGATGAGTGTCCGAACCAATAAAGCGCATAAGCCGATGGATTGGCTGCAAAATCTGTTTTCTTTAAAACAACTTTCGGCAATTCTCTCGCCGGGGCATTGGGAGATTTTTTAAAAAATCGTCCGAATCCAGCATTACCTCCTGTTGTCCGTTCAGGATAAGACATTAATTTTTCAGGACTGACAAACACATCATTCCGTGAAGAATAATAAGACAGACTGCTAAATTTCATTATTCGTTCCTTTTCTGTGTCAAGTGTTCCTATATTCTGTAAAATATAGCCGCCAATAAAAAAGATAGCGAGTAATAAAATAATCCCCGAAATAACCAATATCCGTTTTTTCTTTCGTTTCATACTTTTAATCAAATTCATAATGCAAAGGTAGTCCTTTTTAATCTATAACGCTTTTCTCAAAAGTTTTTTCTACTTTTCTCAAAAGTCTATTTTACCCATTCAGAATAATACTGATTTTATATTTTGAAGCCTTTCTTGTCTGGTACTTATAGCCAATTCTCACAAAGAGCTAATATTTGTAACATAGTTGTTTGATGAGATGTAAAACGTAGCAGTTCAGCACTGTCTTTCAGACAGATATATAAAATTTTCTATCCTTCGTAAACATAAAAAGAAAACCCCAACTACAAAATACAGGGCGACTCCGCTATCCTATACGGGTAAAAGTATGCCATAAATCTTCAGGGATATAGTTACATAAAGAAGAGTTTTATTTACACTATTTTCATGTGTACAAACGCAAGGATAAATGGTACACAAATCGACTTGCCTTTTGTGCACAAATTCAAAATGGAATTGTGCACAAACGAGGATTGCGTTTATGCACAAATTTAAAACGCCCTCCAGAAAAAGCTTTCAGAAGGGCGTTTTAAAAGGATTACTCTTTTTTGAAAAAAGAAATATTTAAACAGGGAGATGATTCCCCACGGGTTCAAACTCTACCGCTTTTTATACAGACTCTACCGCCTCGCCTTTCAACGTAGCCGAACTGGATTCCGTAATACGAACTTTCACAAACTCACCGATACGATGCGTTCCACGGTCGAACACCACCACCTTGTTTTGTTCCGTCCTACCATATAATTGCTCTCGGGAGCGTTTGGAAACTCCTTCCACCAGTACTTCATACGTCTTACCAATGCAGCGACGGTTACTTTCTGCCGAAAGTTCATTCTGTAAAGCGATAATCTCATTCAAGCGGCGGACTTTCACCTCTTCCGGTACATCATCGGGTAAATGTTTGGAAGCATACGTTCCCGGACGTTCCGAATATTTAAACATAAAAGCCGAATCATACTCGCACTCACGCATCAGCGACAGAGATTGTTGATGGTCTTCTTCCGTTTCGGAGTGGAAACCGGAAAATATATCCGTACTCAGTCCGCAATCAGGAATAATTTGCCGGATAGCCGCTACCCGGTCCAAATACCATTCGCGCGTATATTTGCGGTTCATTAAATGAAGAATACGGCTGCTTCCGCTCTGTACAGGCAAATGAATATGCTTGCATACATTCGGCATTTCGGCAATAACCCGCAGCGTCTCGTCGCTCATATCTTTCGGATGAGAAGTGGTAAAACGAATGCGTACTCCCGGAGCAGCTTCAGCCACCATCCGAAGTAATTTGGGAAACGTTATCACCTCCTCCTCTTTCTCAAAACAATAGGAATTCACATTCTGGCCCAGCAAAGTGATTTCTTTATAGCCTTTTGCTACCAAATCGTGCACTTCATTCAGAATACTCTCCACATCACGACTGCGTTCCCGCCCACGCGTATAGGGAACAATACAATAATGACAAAAATTATTACATCCGCGCATAATCGAAACAAAGCCCGAAATATGATTTCCGCAAATACGGGAAGGAATTACATCCCGATAGGTTTCGGTAGTAGACAATTCTACATTCATAGCCTTTTCACCCGCCTCCACCGTAGCAATCAACTCCGGCAACGACAGATAAGCATCCGGACCTACTACTAAATCAACATGATGGTTCTCTATCAAATCATCTTTTACACGTTCCGCCATACAGCCTAACACTCCCACAATCAAGTGTTTCTGCTTTTTCTTTAAGGAATGGAAAAACTCCAGACGATTTAAAATCTTCTGCTCTGCATTGTCGCGGATAGAGCAAGTATTCATAAACACGGCATCGGCCTCTTCGAGCGACTCGCATAATTGATAGCCAGCCATTTGCATTACAGAAGCAATTACCTCACTATCCGCCACATTCATTTGGCAGCCATACGTTTCGATAAACAGCTTCTTGCTTTCAGTCGCAGATTTTAAGTCTGCTTCTTTCTCATTGTTCGTCATTCTTTTATCTAAATTAGAAATTAAAATTTTGAATGTGCAAAGGTACATAAAACATCTTGATTACTAAATGAGCGTATCCTATTTTATAAAGAGACAGGAGCTTGAACGTGTGCAGAATAATAAGTTTTACGGGCAAAATTGTAATAGAATGAAAGATAAAAAGCCGAAGAAGTTATCGTTTAAAGCACCTAAAAACTAATGTTTGTTAAATATCTGCTTTTTAATGAACCAAGTTTTGCGTTTCTTAAATTTTATGCTCATTTTTGACGGAAGAAAAAACGTTAGATTTTTTCATAGTTAAGGTTTAGGTTAAAGAAAAAGGGAGCTGTGAAGTTCCCTTTTTTCGGTATTTTTATAGCACCAATTAAAATAATATCCTTATCTTTGGCAGATTAAATATATACAATCATGGAAGATATCATTCAATTCTTAATCATTATTGGAGCCTTGTTTATCGGTTTTGTCGCCCAAAACAAAAAGAAAAAAAGACAAACAGACGAAGAAGCCTTCCCTCCTATTCTCGATTATGAAGAAGAAGAGGAAGAAGAAATGAAGCCAGAAATACAGATGGAAACTCTTATTCCTTCCGTCTCTCAAACAGCATCGATGTATACAGCCAAAGACTATTACACTCCGGTGTCTGTACAAAAGAAGCCTACACAACCATCTACTTCTGTGACAAAAAAAGAGGCCTCTGCCAACCGGATTCAGTTGCGTTCTCCCCAAAAAGCGCGTGAAGCCTTTATTTACTCGGAAATATTTACCAGAAAATATCAATAATAAAACAGTTTAAACTATTATGGCATTTAAATTTATTTCTGCTGCGGAAGCAGCCAGCTTGGTGAAACACGGAGATAACATCGGTCTTAGTGGTTTTACACCGGCAGGAACGCCTAAAGCTGTAACCCCCGAAATAGCAAAAATAGCTGAAGAGGAACATGCGAAAGGGAATCCTTTCCAAATAGGAATTTTTACCGGAGCCTCAACGGGTGACTCCTGCGATGGTATTTTATCAAGAGTAAAGGCCATCCGTTACCGTGCGCCTTATACCACCAACGCCGACTTCCGTAAAGCAGTGAATAACGGAGAGATTGCTTACAACGACATTCATTTGTCGCAAATGGCTCAGGAGGTACGTTACGGGTTCATGGGAAAAGTAAATCTGGCCATTCTTGAAGCCTGCGAAATAACTCCGGACGGTAAGGTATACCTTACAGCAGCCGGCGGTATTGCTCCAACCATTGCACGTTTGGCAGACAAAGTGATTATCGAACTGAATGCGGCTCACAGCAAAAACATGATGGGCATGCACGATGTTTACGAACCTCTTGACCCTCCTTACCGGAAGGCAATTCCTATTTTCAAGCCGAGCGACCGTATCGGTGTACCTTATGTACAGGTTGACCCGGCCAAAATCGTAGGTATTGTGGAAGTGAACAAACCGGACGAAGCACGTTCGTTCTCCGCACCGGACCCTATTACAGACCAAATCGGACAGAACGTGGCCGACTTCTTGGCAGCTGATATGCGAAGAGGCATCATCCCTTCCACATTCTTGCCTTTACAGAGCGGTGTAGGAAACATTGCCAATGCGGTGTTAGGTGCATTGGGAAGAGACCAAACCATTCCTCCATTCGAAATGTTTACCGAGGTTTTGCAGGATGCCGTTGTCGGATTAATCCGTCAGGGTCGTGTGAAATTCGGAAGTACCTGTTCCTTAACAGTGACCAACGAATGTCTGCAAAATATTTATGATGATATGGATTTCTTCCGTGACAAACTCGTTCTTCGTCAGTCGGAAATTTCCAATAACCCTGAATTAGTACGCCGTTTGGGAGTTATCTCCATCAACACGGCTATCGAAGCGGATATTTATGGTAATGTGAACTCTACTCACATCGGCGGAACCAAAATGATGAACGGTATCGGTGGCTCCGGTGACTTTACACGCGGTGCATACATCAGTATCTTCACCTGCCCGTCGGTAGCGAAAGAAGGCAAGATTAGTGCAATCGTTCCGATGGTTGCCCACATGGACCACAGCGAACACTCCGTTAATATCATCGTTACGGAACAGGGTGTAGCCGACTTACGCGGAAAGAGCCCGGCAGAACGTGCCAAAACAATTATTGAAAATTGCGCTCATCCTGACTATAAGAATCTCCTTTGGGATTACCTGAAGATTTCGTCAAAAGGTCAGACAAGTCATTGCTTGCGTGCTGTTTTTGCCATGCACGACACCTTAGCACAAAAAGGGGATATGCGATTGACTCAATGGGGCGACTATTTATAATCAGTTAAAAATAAAAAAGTAAAGAGTTGAAAAGAAGAATGGTTTACGAAATGGCTCATTCCTTTTCAACTCTTTTTCTTCAAATTGATTACACCTTTTCTAATAGAATATTTCTTTCCGTAATCCACGGGATAGAAAAACGATGTTACTACCTTCTAATAGATTAACTTTATATAGAAGCAAATAATAAAACTGAGTCTTTGATAAGATGAATATAGTCGACCAAATCTAGTATAAGTATAAAGTAATCAAAAACGCTATTTCTGCAGAATAAATCAGATTTTAATGCTATCTATTTATTCTATCATGCAAATACTCTTTTTCTAAGTTTTCGTCAGCAGCATTCCGATAAAGAAAAATATATTCTTTAAAGTATACTTACATAAAAAAACTCTACCTTTGAAGCAGAGAAATAAAACCAAAACTGCATTTATGAAAAGAGTACACTTCTTCCTCCTTTCCCTGCTAAGCCTCATATGCTTTAGCTGCGGAGGTGACTCGGACAATGAACCGATTCCCGCTTTAGAATTATCCACTTCGGCATTCAGCCAAATCAGCAGCAATGGCGAAACCTTGGAAGTAACTGTACAGAGCAGCTACAACTGGACTGTTAGCTTGCCCAACAATGTGAAATGGTGCACACTTTCACAAAAATCGGGAACCGGAAACGGAAAATTCAACTTATATATAGAAGCCAATCTGAATGAAAAGACAAGAAGTTCCAGCGTAACGGTAAGCGCTAACGGCACGAACAAATCCATTCAATTGACACAAAATGCAGCAACCGTTACAACTGAAGACTATCACTACGAATTACCCGTTATCTTCCATGTGCTTTACAAAGACGCTAGCGACGCAACACAATATGTGCCGCAAAGCCGTCTTGCAGAAATATTAGAAGGAGTGAACAAATTGTATCAAGACAAACTACAAAGCACAGATATGAATTTGACTTTCAGACTCGCCACGACCGATGAAGTAGGCAATACACTGACGACTCCGGGTGTGGAATATATAAAATGGAACGAAAGCTATCCCATAAACTGTGACCTGATAATGAGTGAAAGCACAGGAAAATATACATCACTCATTTGGAATCCTAATCAATACATCAATGTAATGCTTTATCATTTTACTGACAATAATATATTAGGTATCAGCCATCTTCCTTTCTCAACAGCAGGAACTTATTTGGAGGGACTTCAACAAATAAATTATACTTATTTAGAAAAACAAAATTTGGGAAATATGTATAGTTCCTCCATTAACAGCAAATATATCAACGAAAAATCAACAGTTTTTTATCGTAACCCAAACGATGCCACAGAGAATCTGGCACATGAACTGGGTCACTACCTCGGATTGCATCATGTGTTTGCCGAAGATGAAAACGGATATGCCGATAACTGCAACGACACGGATTACTGCCAAGATACTCCTTCTTACAACCGCAACAAATACAACGTATGGTATTTGGCACAAAGACAAGCAGGTGTAACAAGCTTCGACAAACTGGCTCAACGGATAAACGACGAAACAGGATATGAATTTGTTTCCACAAACATTATGGATTATTTCATTAGTTACAGTAATCAATTTACAACCGACCAGCGAGCACGTATCCGCCACGTCCTGATGTACAGCCCTCTGATTCCCGGTCCAAAAAAGACACGCGATGTACGTAGTGCCGCTCCGGAAGGTACACTCGATTTACCATTCCGTACGGTTAAATGTGCTCATTAAATGAAAGAGTCTCCATTCGAATCGGAAGGGAGCAAAATTCTTTGCGAGATTCTTTATTGAATCATTCTAAACTCGTGTCATTCTATTCCGGAGAATCATTTAGACATCAAAAACATAAGCTATACATAAAAAACAAAGACACTTACACAATCCATTCAATACCATGAAACTATTTCTATTTAAACTAATAGGCCTTGCTCTTATACTTTCAGCTTGCGGTAAATCTCAAGAAACAAAAAACATGGATGTAACAGATATCGCTATAACGATTGAAAAGAAAGCCCAAATACAATTCTCAACCATTTTTGAACAAGTAGAATATATTCCATTAGAAACAACTGATACCTGTTTAGTAGGAGAGGTGGAGCGATTGCGGATATTTAATGATAAGCTATGTTTGTTATGTGATAAATCGCTTCTAATATTCAACAAACAAACCGGAAAATACGAATTAAAACTTTCCAAATTAGGTAGTGCACCGGAAGAATATCAATCACTATATGACATTTATATAGACGAAAAGGACAGTTGCATAGAACTTTTAGATATGAATGGAAAAAAAGTTCAGAAATACAGTATAAACGGTCAATTCAGAAGCACACTACCGTTACCATTTAGGTCATTTTCGTTTACCAAACAGGGAGATTCGGATTATTGGTTCTATAACAACAATCTAATTTCTGATGATACCACATCGAAAGTTATCCACTATGACTCAGAGAAAAAACATATCCTCAATGAATATTTTCCTATCAACAACCATTTATCCAAATTCTTTTTTGTAGTAGAAGGAAGCAACTTTTCCAATCAAGAAAACGGAATACTTTTTTTCTCATGCGCCTGTGATACTATTTATTTGCTAGATAATAAAAAAGAACCAAACATAGCCTATACAATTAATTTTGGTCAACACACTACTCCCAAAGAATTCTATAATCGTAAATTCTCAGATATCATGGAATTTTCAAAAGAAGCTAACAAACAAGAATATGTCTATTTTATCAATAACTTCTCAACAGACAAAGAACATATCTTACTATCATTTCTTTTGGATAAAGAATATTTTTGGAGTCTATACAACGAAATACAAAAGACAACACATACGGGTAGCATACTAAAAGATGACATCAATAATTTATCTCATTTTCAAATAGATAATTTAAATACATTGTTCGCTATAGACCACGAGTATCTCTATTTTCTTATGTCAGCCGAACAATTTATAGAAATAAGCAAAAACAATGAAACTTTTTGCAAGTATATAAAAGACAATGATATCAACGAAGAACATAACCCCATATTAGTAAAATGCAAATTCGGGAAAGAATGCCCAAAGATGTAACAATCGAGTCCTATGCCAACCCAGTTGTTGAATTATAAAGAATATAACTGTTTTTACTTACAAAGTTCCGCACATACTTTATCCTGAAAGGCTCGTGCTTCGCGTGCTTTCAATACATTTTGGTTAATGATGACGAATGCCAGCACATGGTTATCCGGTGTACGGGCAAAACCGGCCAACGAGCTAATGCCTGTTACGGTACCCGTCTTGGCATGCACCCGTTTATAGGCACTCTGTCCACGCATCCGATAACTCAAGGTTCCATCCACTCCGGCTATGGGGAGCGCCTCTTTCAGTACCGAATAGAGTTCAGGACGGGCATAGACAAATTTCAGAAAAGCCAACAGCAAATCCGGAGAAATATAGTTATAAAGCGACACGCCGCTACCATCCACAATGCAATAATTCTTCGGGTCGTATCCCATACGGCGTATCATGTCACCAATCACCTCCACTCCATCGGATGCAGACACATGTTTTTTCTTCTCACCGGTCAGCGCCAAATGGCGAAGCATGGCTTCGGCCGAGAGATTATCGCTTTTCTTCATGGCACGGGTCAGTACTTCCGTCAACGAATGGGAAATATCTGCCACTAGCACCAAACTGTCAGTGCTTTGAGGGAGTTCTCCGAAAGAATAAAGACTATCCGTCTCAATACCCTGCTGCCGCAAACGCTCGGCAAAGGCATGCATAAAAAAGTTTTGCGAATTGTGCAGACTGAGTAGTTTGGTCGAACGCGCCGACACATTGCCGGAAGCTGTCAACCGGTTTCCTTGTTCCATCCAATTGCGGTTCACCCGAAAAGGACCCGCTTCGGGACGACGACAACGGGTATGATTCAGCAATGTATAGTAAGTAGATTGAGGCGATACGGAAACACGGGCAATGGTATCACCCGGCACAGGGACAGCCGTTACGCTAACAGCCCCTTTACAGAACATCAACGGAGAAAGACATGGCTGAAACTCATACACCGCATCATTCCACGACCAGCCATCGCCATAATAGAGCGAATCAGTCAAAGAGACATCCCCAATCAAACGACCTTCGATACGGTGGATAGGCAACGATTTTACCTGCTTTACCAAATAGTCCATTTCCCGCTCACCAAATTCCGAATCAAAGCCACCTACTACATACAAGTCGCCTCGCAATACGGAATCCGCTACCACCCCTTTATAATATACGGAAGTAGTAAACGCATAGTTAGGACCCAACTTCTCCAAAGCCGTAATGCCGGTTAACAATTTCTCAATGGAAGCAGGACGATAGAGTTTTTTATCCTGATGAGTGAAAACAGGTTTTCCCACTGTAAGGTCGTAAACTGTAATTCCTACTTCCGAAGTACGCAATACGGGAGCCTTCAACAAGCTTTCCAAACGGGTAGCCAACGGCTGAGCCTGTGCTACAGCCAGTATGACAACCGCTATACAAAACAATAGGATTCGTTTCATCTTCCTTTTCTTTTCTGCAAGGTTTCCAGGAATTCTGTTTCTTTGACAGGCATAACGGTCACATGCTTCTCATTACCATAAAAGACCAACAAATACTCCACCAGGCAAAAACGTCCGATGCGGAAGCTACGCAGCTTCTCCACCCTCTTGACGTCTTGTAAAGAAAGTTCTTTTTTCTGTTGAAAACGTCCGTGAGAAATAATAAGAAAACCATCGGTCGTAATTGTATAAGTAGTGTGGATAACCCGCTCTATGGCCACAATAAGCAACAACAGCATGGCCAAACCGCAGAGAGGCATCATTGTCCAAAGAAAAAGCAACGCCAAAGCGCCTACCAGAGCAATAAAAAAATACATGTAAAGAGGTATGCGAGCATGAAATATCCTGTCCATTTTTTCTTTAATTTGCCCGCAAGTTACGAATTTTACGAATTAAATGCCCTAAAAAGTATCACTAAATAGAGTTATTTAGTAGTTTTGCAGATAGATAAAACCATTCACATGATTAAGAAATTTGACTTTTTAGTAATCGGCTCAGGTATTGCCGGAATGAGTTTCGCTCTGAAAGTCGCCCAAAAAGGCACCGTTGCACTTATCTGTAAAACGGAACTCGAAGAAGCTAATACCTATTTCGCACAAGGTGGCGTAGCCTCCGTTACCAACCTGCAAGTAGACAACTTCGAAAAACACATTGAAGACACGATGATTGCCGGAGACTGGATTAGCGACCGTGCCGCAGTGGAAAAAGTAGTAAAAGAGGCGCCGGGACAAATCCAGGAACTTATTAAATGGGGCGTACAATTCGATAAGAATGAGAAAGGAGAATTCGACTTGCATCGCGAAGGAGGCCACTCCGAATTCAGAATTCTTCACCACAAAGATAACACAGGCGCAGAAATTCAAGACAGCCTTATCAATGCGATTAAAGAACATCCGAATATTACAATTTTCAACCGTCATTTTGCGGTAGAAATCATCACACAGCACCATTTGGGCATCATTGTTACCCGTCACACACCGGGTATCAAATGCTATGGCGCTTACATTCTGAACGAAGATACGGGCGAAGTAGATACTTTCCTCTCGAAAGTCACCTTGATGGCTACCGGAGGAGTAGGGTCTGTATACCGTAACACCACCAATCCGTTAGTCGCTACGGGCGACGGTATTGCCATGGTTTACCGCGCTAAAGGACTGGTTAAAGATATGGAGTTTATCCAATTCCATCCCACTGCGCTTTATCACCCGGGAGACCGCCCTTGTTTCCTTATTACGGAAGCGATGAGAGGCTACGGAGGTGTACTCCGTACCATGGACGGCAAAGAGTTTATGCAAAAATACGACCCACGACTATCCCTGGCTCCGCGCGACATTGTAGCACGCGCCATAGACAGTGAAATGAAGGCTCGCGGCGACGACCATGTATACCTGGATGTAACCCATAAAGACCCGGAGGAAACCAAAAAGCACTTCCCGAACATCTACGAAAAGTGTATGAGTCTGGGTATTGATATCACGAAAGATTACATACCGGTAGCTCCGGCAGCCCACTATTTATGTGGAGGCATTAAAGTAGACCTTAATGGCGAATCATCCATCAACCGCCTCTATGCCGTAGGCGAATGTTCATGTACCGGTCTTCACGGAGGCAACCGCTTGGCATCTAATTCGCTGATTGAAGCTGTTGTATACGCCGACGCAGCTGCCAAACACTCCATAGATGTACTCGACCGCTATGAGTTTAACGATGAAATCCCCGAATGGAACGACGAAGGAACCACCTCTAACGAAGAAATGGTATTGATTACCCAAAGCATGAAAGAGGTCAATCAGATTATGGGCTCCTACGTGGGTATCGTACGCAGCGACCTCCGGCTGAAACGCGCTTGGGTGCGTCTGGATATTCTATATGAAGAAACGGAGAGTTTGTTTAAACGCAGTAAAGCATCAAAAGCTATCTGCGAACTGCGCAATATGATTAACGTGGGTTATTTGATAACCCGCCAGGCCATGGAACGCAAAGAAAGCCGCGGATTACATTATACCATTGATTATCCGCACGCGGATAAATAAAGGATAGAATCACAAAATAAAACACTTGACAGAGGTCGTGCAGAAAAGAGAGCTATAAAGAGTTCTTTCCGGCACGACCTTTATTTTATCACTCTACTATGAAAACCAATTATCTATTGCTCGCTCTATTCGTTCTCACTTTTACTACCACCCTCCAAGCCCAAAGTTATTTGCCGACAAAGCAATCTTTCAGTTTCGGAGGAAGCATGGCAAAGAGCCTTTCAGAATGCAAAGGCGACTATATGGACTTGGCAGGCAAACCTTTATGTTATAACCTCAATGCGGAATACCGCTACTATCTTGTTCCTTCATTTGCCATTGGAGCTGCTTACGATTACATCGGCAGCAGTCGGAACGATGACAAGCTGAATTGCCACTATATAGCTCCGACCTTAACACTACGCGGTTTATGGGCTAACGGAAAACAAGGTTTCTGGTGTAACGGCGGAGTAGGATATCTGTACTACAGCGATAAGATACATGATGGAAGATATGAAACAGGGTCTTTCGAAAAAGGATATTTCGCCTGCTCTATAGGACTAGGATATGAATTCGCTCTATCACAAGGATTTGGCATGCAGATAAAGGCCAACTTCATCATGGCCGACTGGCATTTCAATGATAACTATGAACACAAATACTCCCGTTATCACCCCGACGAGTATGAGTATCAGAAAGTCCTCGATAATAATCTAAGTTACTTTACTTTGGGCATAGCCCTCGTTCTGGGAAAGTAAAAAAAGAAAGAAGTCTCTGGTTCTGTTAATGGAACATTCGTGATTTAAGAAAGAGTATCCCGTTCTTGGGGTAAAGTATCAGCCTTTTTGGAAAGAGCGGAAAGAGCATCCGGCTCCTCAAAAGAAACATCCTGCTCTGCAAGTAAAAAAGGCTCTTTTATATAAGAGTCCTCCTCATCGGGAGATAAGGTTTGTTCCTCCACCGCATCCAGACAATCTTCGCCATCCCCTATCGTTCCAAGCTTATCGCCCTCATTCAATTCGGCCTCTTCCGACAAAAGCTCCTCCGATAAAGAAGACTCCTCTTCGGGGCAACCGGCCTCAGCTTCTAAACGTTGCTGTTTCGCAGCAAAAACGGAATCCAAAAAGATAGTATCTTTCTTTAAGCGCCCCAAAGCTTGTTTGGCAGCAATTTGCTGGCTCTCTTTCTTGGAATATCCCGTTCCCTGACCTGCCGTAATCTCTTCGAGTATCACCTCCGACTGAAAAACCGGACTCCCTACTTCCTTGCCTTGCTCTACAAGACGAAACTCCAGTTGAACACGGTTTTTCTGTCCCCATTCAATCAGCTTCGACTTGAAATTCATCTCTTTATAAGCCACCTTATCCAAATTAATGTAGCGCTGCAGAATACGTTCTTCCATGAAATGCATGCAAAAACCGTAACCACGGTCCAGATAAATAGCCCCGATTAAGGCTTCAAAAGCATTTCCGCACATATAATTATTGTGGCTGTTGATGCGTGAAGAGTATTTAATGAGTTTGTCGAGACCAATCTCCACCGCCACTTTATTCAGCGTCTCCCGCTGTACGATTTTAGAGCGGGTATTAGTAAGAAAACCCTCCCGCTTTCCATCAAAATGTTTGTAAACAATGTCGGCAACGATAGCGTCCAGAATGGCATCTCCCAAAAACTCCAGCCGTTCATTATTCAAAGGGCGTCCCTTTTCGCTCCGTACCGAGGAGGACTTATGCAGTAAGGCTTCCTGATAATACTGAAGTCGACGAGGATAAAAACCCAGAATTTCATATAAACGAAAATAAGACTCCTTATCCTTACGGAAAAAGAGTCTTATTTTATTTATATCAATGTGAAACACAGCTTATTCAGCGTATTTCTTAACAATTACACATGCATTGTGTCCACCAAAACCAAATGTATTAGAAAGCGCAGCGTTAACAACACGCTTTTGAGCTTTATTAAATGTAAAGTTCAAATTATAGTCGATGTTTTCGTCGTTATCACCCTCTTCATGGTTAATGGTCGGAGGAACAATATCATTCTTAACAGCCAAGATACAAGCCAAAGCTTCTACCGCACCGGCAGCTCCCAATAAGTGACCTGTCATAGATTTTGTAGAACTGATATTAAGCTTGTAAGCGTGCTCACCGAACAAAGCTTTAATAGCTTTGCACTCTGAGATATCTCCTACCGGAGTAGAAGTTCCATGAACATTGATGTAATCAATATCTTCCGGTTTCATTTCCGCATCTTCCAACGCATTCTCCATCACTAGTTTAGCGCCTAATCCTTCCGGATGAGAAGCAGTCAGGTGGTGAGCATCAGCGCTCATACCTACTCCCGCAATCTCTGCGTAAATCTTAGCACCACGGGCTTTTGCATGTTCCAATTCTTCAAGGATTAAGCTACCTGCACCTTCAGCCATTACAAAGCCATCACGGCTTGCGCTGAACGGACGACTTGCCTTTTGCGGCTCGTCGTTGCGGGTAGATAAAGCGTGCATAGCATTGAAACCACCTACTCCACACGGGAAAATGGCAGCTTCCGCTCCACCGGTAACGATGGCATTGGCTTTACCTAAACGAATTAAATTAAATGCATCCGCAATAGCATTGGAAGAAGAAGCACATGCTGAAGAGGTCACATAGTTAGGACCATGAAAACCGTACATAATAGAAATTTGTCCGGCACAAATATCAGCAATCATCTTCGGTATAAAGAAAGGATTATATCTCGGGCCCATTTCTTTATGGAGGGCGTAGTTGCTTGTCTCTTCCTCGAAAGTAGACATACCACCGATACCCACACCAAATATAACTCCTATTCTATTCAAATCTTCCGTTTCAACATCCAATCCCGAGTCTGCCACAGCTTCTTTCGCTGCCACTACAGCGTATTGTGTATACAAGTCCATCTTGCGTGCTTCTTTGCGGTCGATAAAATCGGCGGCATTGAAGTTTTTTACTTCACAAGCAAACTGTGTTTTAAACTGTGACGCATCGAAATGAGTAATAGATCCTGCCCCACTGACTCCGTTCACCAAATTGTTCCATGTTTCAGAAACAGTATTGCCAACAGGAGTTAATGCGCCAAGACCTGTTACTACAACTCTTTTTAATTCCATACTTATGAAATTGGATTTACTTAGCGTTAGCTTCGATATAAGATACAGCGTCGCCTACAGTTGCAATTTTTTCAGCTTGGTCGTCAGGAATTGAGATTCCGAATTCCTTTTCGAATTCCATAATCAACTCAACTGTATCCAATGAATCTGCTCCAAGATCATTAGTGAAGCTTGCTTCGTTTGTAACTTCTGATTCTTCTACACCTAATTTATCAACGATAATCGCTTTTACTCTTGATGCAATTTCAGACATAACTTTAAGTTTTTAATTAATAATTTGTTTTATTTCTATATTTTTGCGGTGCAAAGAAATAAATATTTATCGTTCTGCGCAAGTATTTGATTAAATAAATGCATTTATTTTGCACATTTTTCAATAATCTGTGCACAAAAGCCGTAAATTATGGGTAAAAACATTGCAATCTTCGCTTCCGGGTCTGGCACAAATGCGGAAAATATTATCCGCTATTTTCAAAAAAAGAGGTCAGCTGTGGTACAACTGGTGTTATCAAACAAGAAAGACGCCTATGTATTAGAACGAGCTAAATGTTTAAACGTTTCTTGCCGTTATTTTCCAAAAAACGATTGGGAGGAAGGTAGCGAGATTCTGTCGTTACTCAAAGCTCATGAGATTGACCTCATTGTGTTAGCCGGTTTTTTATTGAAGATTCCGGACTTGTTGCTGCAAGCTTATCCGCACCGGATTATCAATATACATCCTGCATTGCTTCCCAAATACGGAGGAAAAGGGATGTATGGAGACCGTGTACACGAAGCGGTGGTAGCTGCCGGTGAGAAAGAAACCGGCATCACCATACATTATATTGATGAGGAATATGACAAAGGCGAAATCTTATTCCAGGCAACTTGTCCGGTGCTGCCAACCGACACGCCGGAAGAGGTGGCAACCAAAGTACATGCGTTGGAGTATGAACATTACCCTCAAGTAATAGACTCCTTATAAAAGAATAGAGTCCTTCATAATAGAAAGAGCGCTATCCGCTCGCTGGTATCCAGGAGTACAAGTTATCCACGAGCTCTTTGTCGCCGTCTACGAAACAATCTTTCGCAAGCGTCTTCATTGCCATTACCTCGTCCTTTTGGAGGCGGCCATGAATTTGCTGAACTGGGGAAAGGTGGGCTCTGCCATGTAGGTCACATATAGCTCTTTCTCACCACCGGATGTGTCACCGAAGACAACGAGCGGATAGATTTTTCTCAATTTCTTTTCTGCCTTGATTTTCTGGGCTTTTTCTTTGATTTCGGTCTCCTGTACGATTGTGAGTGATTTTTCTTCCATGAGGTAGGTTTTAGTTGATTAACGTTGTTTCCCAAGTATAGGGAGAAAATGATGGAATAGGTTGAACCAAAGATGACATAATTAAAATCTCGTGCTACAATTGTAGTTACCAAATGCCTATAATATATTGTCACCAAAAAGCTGATATCAATGCCGATTATAACTAATATCGGAACAGTATTGGAGGAAGATACTGTCCGGCAAGGTCTTAAATATTACTCTGGATAACAAAACCCGGTAGGTGCAATACCATATTTGGCTCGATAACTACCGACGGTTTTCATGCAGTCATTCATAACTTCTTCACAAAGGGAAAATTTCTTCTGATTAAGAAGTACATAGCTGGCCAGGCAGTAATCATATATTTCACGTTCTATGCCATCCTTCACCATATCCGATGATATATAGGTTTTGATTAGGCAATTATGTCCGGGAGTCTGGTAAGTAAAGAAGACTCCCATTAGCGTAGTCAGCAAGATGCACACCTCATTAGAGTCATCTGCTTTATCAATAAATTGGATGAAGCGGTGGTCGGTCAATTTCATGCCTCCGCATTCTTCCCCCACATTGAAAATATGGGTACAAATCTGATTGCCATCTAAACTACTATATCCCGGGCAACGTTCCTTGATTCGGCTGATGGTATGAGAAGTGACGCGGACAAAATAAAGTCCACCAAAAGTATAGCCGCGTATCATATAATAATCAAGTGTACCGTAAGTTGATTCCGCAGAACAATTACAAGACATGTATACTTTTTGGTGACGTAGCACATTTATGTTCAAAAAGATGTACCACCGATTATTATTGGGCGTTGTCACCCTATATTCGTATTCATAGTCCTTTTTTACAAGCCCTGTCTTTTGTATTTTCAGTATTTGTTTTTTAGCTTCTTTCTTTGCACGGGACACAATCCAAGCATGATCCTGGTCCAACTCGTCAAGTACTTGGTCTTCTGTTTGTGATGGTAATATCATAATTTTATTTTTTTGCGGGGCAAAGGTACGCAGTACATCTGGATTATTAGACTGAAGTCTCAAAATAATTCATGTATAGAAGAAAAGTTTAGGCATATTTGGACAATCTTCAAATTTCCTAAAATCGATTAGATTTAAAATTGAGTTACTTGAAAAGGGACTTGCACCCCTCGCTTTGCACCTCATAAGCATAATATTAAGTTATTCCTCTCAAAAAACTATGAAAGTTACTGCACTTATAGATATTTGCAGTAACTTTGCAAATATAGTGTGCTAGTTATAGCTATAATAGATAAACTTATACAAAAGAAATTCCTTTCCACGCAGGGATTGTCCGACTGGGAAAAGCAGCAGTTGCAAGTGGCTGCCAGAAAGGGAACAGCAGTGCGTGTCCGGAATGGTGTATATGTCTCTGCCGATGCTTTGGCCGATACAATGGTGGATATTAGCCTGATTGTACCGGGTGGCATTCTTTGTCTTTGGTCGGCTTGGGCTGTGCATGGTTTGACTACACAGATTCCAAACGCGTATTATGTTGCCATCGAACGGAGCAGGAAAGTTACTGTTCCTCAATATCCGGAATTCAAATTGGTATATCAGTCCGGACAATTCCTCTCCATCGGTGTTACCCGTCAAATTATTCAAGGGTATGACATTACACTGTTCGATATAGAACGTTGCGTGTGCGATGCCGTGAAATACCGCAAAAGGTGGGAATGGACGTAATGGCAGAGATCTTGCAAACCTATCTGAAACGCCCCGGCATAAACTTGTCCAGGTTGATGAATTATGCCGCACAACTCAAAATCAGTTCTACTCTAAAAACATATCTGGAAGCATGGCAATAAAAGAAATACATAACTACGGGCAATCGGTAAAAGCCAAATTACTCAATATAGCCGTATGAAAGATTTTTATAACCTCTATACGATTTTGAGTAACCATCAGTTCGATGCTGGTATATTACAAGAAGCTATTCAAAATACTTTTGCCAATCGGAAAACAGAATATGATCCGGATAATATTGTCTTTACGGATGCTTTTCGTACAGATAAAGATTTGTCCGTGCGATGGACGGCATTTATGAAAAAGCTAAAAGCTGATACTCCTCCTACATTTATTGAAGTGACGGACTATATTCAGAAACAATTGAAGCCATATTGGGAAGAACTTGGCAGAAAAATTGAATGAAATGTCCAGTCTGTCGCATATATGCACAGAACTGCCAATAGCAAATAAAAACGTATGGCTTTTCCATCTATCTTTGCCCTCAGAAAAAAATCAGTATTAACCCTGTCCATGTAGGGCTGTATGTAGGATTTAGAGAAATCGAAAGAAAACATAATCTGATAATCAATTACTTATCTCTCTAAAAAATATCAAAACACATCTCACATACGTGGGCTGCACGGTTTACATACGTGGGCCGGAGAGCCCACATATCTGTGACGAAAACAAATTCGGCTCTCACACACAAAAAGAAATAGAGTATCACAAATCTTCAACGGTTCTCCCTCTTATTATATAGGAAGAAACGTTGCGAGCCATACGGTACTACTTCCAGAGAAAGAGAAATGGAGTTACTAACCCACAAGCGGACTGAGGGATTAAAGCTTGATAGTTTCCGGAATGATACATCGCGCACAAAAAGAAAAGGGATTGAACTTTAACAATTAAGCAAAGCGATAACTCCTTTTACGACTGATTCGCATTATATATAAATGTATAGGCAGGCCACTCGCGCCTCAAAGGATAGTGTCCCCGCAAATACTCAAATTGTTCGGGATGCGCTTTCAAAGCATTGCTATCTTCATAGGGATTATAACTCAAAAGTTGCGCCTCTTCCTCGTCCGCCACATGCCATACCGGTTGCGCCGGCGGAGGCGGAAGTATTTGATAATCGGCCTCTATATGAAAAAAACGGCAATAGGCATCCAAAGCCATACGGGTAGCGTTCGATTTCCCATCGGCTGAATATCCGGCTATATGAGGAGTTCCGATAAGTACCCTTTCCAACAAATCACGGTTTATATCCGGTTCATTCTCCCACACATCTATCACAGCATCCGGAACGAGGCCCCGCCGCATAGCGTCTAACAAAACCTGATTATCGACCACTTCGCCCCGGGAGGTATTGATAAGATAGGGATGTTTCCCCAAAGAAGTCAGAAAAGTTTCATCTACCAGATGATAAGTAGGGTAACTTCCGCTCCGCACCAAAGGAGTATGAAAAGTCAACACATCACACGCCTCTTTCAAAGCTTCCAACGGCAGAAAACCCTGCTCTCCTTTTTCGGCCCTGGGAGGGTCGCATTGCAACACTTTCATGCCTAAACGGCGGCCTACTTCCACCACTTTGCTCCCCACATGTCCAACCCCGACTACCCCCAGACAAGAATCTTTAAGGGAAAGGTGCTTATCGCGCTGCAACAGCAACAAAGAAGAGTGAATGTATTGTGCCACAGAATTGGCATTACAACCCGGAGCATTGCACCAAACAATACCCGCCTTACGGCAATAATCCACATCGATATGGTCGAATCCGATGGTAGCCGTAGCAATAAATTTTACCCGGCTTCCCTCCAATAACGATTGGTCACAGCGGGTGCGCGTACGGATAATCAGCGCATCGGCATTCCTTACCACCAACGGCGAAAAATCTTTACCTTCGATATAAATCACCTCGTCGGCAAGCTTCTCTATCACCCCTTTTATATAGGGAATTTTATTATCTATAACAACCCGCATAATACTTCTATTCGCTTAATTCTTCGCAAAGATATATACTTTTACCATATAAATATTGTCGAATCCGAAAAGTTTAGCTATGTTTGTAAATTATAATTTTTAAACGAAACAAAAGACATGACATTTACCGAACTTTGCAACCCGATTTTCGTACAATCAATCCATGATTATCACGTAACGGACCAGGTGGATACACCTATACAAAATCCATTCGAGTTAAAAAGCATCGAGTACTATCTTTATCTGAAAAACTGGATTGATACGGTGCAATGGCATTTTGAAGATATTATCCGCGACCCGAACATTGACCCGGTAGAAGCGCTTGCATTAAAACGCCGCATCGATAAAAGTAATCAGGACCGTACGGACCTTGTAGAGTTAATTGACAGCTATTTCTTGGATAAATATAAGGATGTAAAGGTATTGCCCGACGCAACCATTAATACGGAAAGTCCGGCATGGGCTATTGACCGCCTTTCTATTCTAGCCTTAAAAATTTACCACATGCGCCAGGAAACGGAACGCACGGACACCACTGCCGAGCATCATGCCCAGTGTGAGAAAAAGCTGAACGTGTTGCTGGAACAACAACAAGACCTTTCTTCTGCCATCGACCAGCTGATTGCTGATATTGAATCGGGACGCAAATATATGAAGGTATATAAACAATGTATAACGACCCCGCATTGAACCCTGTTCTTTACGGAAAAAAATAAGAAACTATTTATCGTTTGAAGAGACTGTTAATAATACGATTCTCCGCTATAGGCGATGTGGCCATGACGATTCCCGTCATTTACGCCTGCGCTGTGGATAACCCGCAACTCCAACTAACCGTATTGAGCCGCGAGTTTCTGAAACCTTTATTCTCTCGAATGCCCTCCAATGTGGAATTCAAAGGGGTGGATTTGAAAAAGAATCACCAGGGCATAGCCGGACTGAACAGACTCTATAACGAATTAAAAGAAGAAAAATTCGATGCCGTTGCCGATTTTCACGATGTATTACGCAGCAAATACCTCAGATGGCGATTCAAACTATCCGGAACACCGGTTGCGCATATCCGGAAAGGAAGAGACGGAAAGCATAAACTAGTCAGAGCGAAGCATAAAGTAAAAGAACCCCAGAAAAGTTCATTTCAACGTTATTCTGAAGTATTGGAGCAGCTGGGTATTCAAAGCTCTTCGCATTTTGTTTCTTTATTTCCCGAGGGGAAAGGAGATATCTCCCAACTTCGGGGCATCACCGGAGAAAAAGGCGACAGCAAATGGGTGGGTATCGCCCCTTTCGCCGCCCACAAAGGGAAAATATATCCTTTCGAACGATTAAAGAAGGTGATTGGACTTCTTTGCCGAGAGCCTAACATACAGATATTTCTTTTTGGAGCTGGGCTCGAAGAACAGGCCTTGCTCGAACAATGGGAAAACGAATTTCCCCACGTTACCTCTTTAGCAGGAAAGTTAAAAATGGACACTGAACTAATTGTTATGAGCCATTTAAACGTAATGCTTTCTATGGATTCGGCCAATATGCATCTGGCTTCATTGGTAAACACCCCGGTGGTTTCTATTTGGGGAGCCACACATCCGTACGCCGGATTTATGGGATGGAACCAAAAAGAAGAAGACGCTATACAAATTGACCTGGCATGCCGGCCTTGTTCCGTATACGGAAACAAACCTTGTATGAGAAAAGACTACGCATGCTTGAATGAAATAACACCCGAACAAGTAGTAGGGCAACTAAAAAGGTATCTTGATTAAAAACTAAACGATTATGAAAGTTGTCATCCACCCCGCATATCAACACTTAAAAAGTTTCATTTACGACTTGCCCAGCCATTTCGAATCGGAAGGCACGCTTCTTTACAGGGGGCGCAATGTAGTGAAATTGTATCAGGTAGACGGTATGAGTCTGGTTGTAAAAAGATACAAGCACCCTAATATTATACAACGGGTAGTTTATACCTATTTTAAACGTTCCAAAACCGCGCGGGCATACGATTATGCGGCCTTATTACGCAAAAAAGGTATCGACACACCGCACGAAGTAGCCTATATCGAAACATTCAAAAAAGGATTGTTCACCACCGGTTATTTTGTCTCACTTTATTATAGTTACCCTCCAACCAGTGTACAGCTTGATGTGGAGGAGTTTAACCTTAAATTTTCAGACCCTCTGCTAAGTAACGTTGCAACCACCTATCCCGCCGACGAAACAAAAGAATTCAACTATCCGTTGGCCGACAGTCTGGCTGCCTTTTTCGTAGAATTGCACAGCAAAGGCATCTTACACGGAGATTTAAACCTGAGCAACGTACTTTATTACCAAAAAGAGGATGGAAATTACCATTTTTGCGTCATCGACACGAACCGCTCCGTATTTAAACAACCAACGCCTAACGAATGTCTGGAAAACCTGAAAAGAACCACCCACCGACGCAACGTACTTATCTATCTGGTATCGCGTTATGCGGAGTTGCGAAACTGGTCGTCGAAAGATTGTGCCGACAAAATAGTGCGGCAACTGGACCTTTTTGAAAAAAGAAACCGTTTAAAACATAAACTCCAAGGTTGGATAAGAATAAAACGCAAATAATTTATGAAAATCGTCTATTTCTTTACCTTTTGCTTCTGGTATTTACTTTCTTTATTGCCGCTGGGGATTCTTTATCTTTTTTCCAACCTACTTTACTATCCTCTCTATTATTGTATACGTTACCGCCGGCATATTGTACGGAAAAACCTTATCGGTTCGTTTCCGGAGAAAGACCTGAAAGAGATTATCGGCATTGAAAAGAAGTTCTACCAATTCTTTTGTGATTATGTAGTGGAAACCATCAAACTATTCACCATATCCAAGAAACAATTGATGAGCCGAATGACTTTTGAAGGAATAGACGTCATCACCAGCGAGATGGAAAAGAACGATAAAGACCTGTGTTTTGTCTACTTAGGGCACTATGGCAACTGGGAATGGATTGCTTCCCTTGCCTACTGGACACCTGATGATTTTTTATGCGCGCAAATCTATCATCCGCTCCGCAACAAAGCATTCGACAAACTTTTCCTAAACCTGCGCAACCAGTTCGGAGGAGAATGTATTCCCATGAAAGTAACCCTGCGCCGTATTCTTGAACTCAAAAAGGCCCGGCAAAAAACCATTATCGGTTTCATTTCCGACCAGCTTCCCAAATGGAGCAGCATCCATCACTTCACCCCGTTTCTACATAGAGAAACAGCCACATTTACCGGAACGGAACAGATGGGCAAGAAATTCGGGGCCATTATTTATTATGCCGAAGTAACCCGTCCCAAACGGGGATATTACCATTGTACCTTTAAAAAGCTGGTAGAAAATCCGTCTGCTCTACCCGATTTTGAAATCACAGACAACTATGCTTCCCGACTCGAAGAGATGATTCAAAAAACACCGTACTTATGGCTATGGAGTCACGACCGCTGGAAACGTACAAAAGAGGAATATGAACGCAGGCAAAGAGAGGGGATAAAATAAAACTTATTTCTTGCTAAAACTTACTTCTCGTTGAAAGAAAGGTTCCGGGTAACAGGAAGAATCGATGTTTTAGCCATATAATCTTGATTATTAGCGTAAATAAACAGCACGCTACCTCCTTTAATCGTATTTATAATAGGTTTTGTTACGGCTTGCGGCAAAGCAGGACATCCCAAACTACGTCCCAACCGACCGCCCGAAGCTACCACAGAAGGGTTGGCATACGCAGCACCGTGCATAACAATAGCGCGCTCCCGGGCTTTATCGTTTACTCCCTTTTCCAGCCCGTCAAGAATCAATGAATAACCATTCTTCCCCTGATACGTATTCCCTGTTAAATAGAAGCCTAACGAACTTTTATAAGAACCTTGCTTGTTGGAAAATGAAGTAGCATAATTCTCACCACTATTTCGCCCGTGAGAGACTAACGACGAATAGAGAAGTTGGTGTTTCTCCATATCAAAAACAAAGAGGCGCTTCTCCGTAGAAGGTTTGGTAAAATCGATAAGAGTCAGAACCGGTTTGTTCTTTTGTTCTATTTTATTATACCCATCCACAGCCTGACGAAATGCCAGGAAACTCACGACCCCGTCCAGATGCATCGAATGAAACAAAGCAGACCCATCCATCTCTTCCACCATAGAAGAGCCCTTTCCTTCAGAAGACGCAACGGTTTGCACAGGCGCATGACCGAATGATATAAAACAAAATAAGAAAAATACAAGAAACTTCCGCATACCCGATTTAAACTAAAAGTGCCGCAAAATTAGGTAGAATTTTATTCCAAAACAAATATAATTGTTTCATTAACAGGAGCCCAGTCGAAAATAAATTTGGCATGCGACGTGGCATTACGTACACACATATGCGAGCGCGGTATGGTTCCAAGTGTCGGACTGTATTCTAATAAATGCGATGCGGGAGCATTCGTCGGCACGCCATGTATATAGCCTCCATTATGAAAACGACTCGCATAAGGAGCAAAACCTCCCGTAGCCGCCGACCCGTCTTTCAGGAAAATCATCTTCACCTTTTTCTCTTGCAAAACAAACATTCCCAGTGGTGTTTCCTGTGCGTATGGAGGACGGTGCAACCCTGTAGTAGCCGGATTCATGCTCCGCACTATCCAATGAGCCTCCTCTTTTCGCTCTAACGTAACGATATTCTGGTTCAAACGATCCACCATTATCGCCTTATTGAAAAAGACGGTATCAGGAAGTAATTTTACATACCGTTTCGGAGCAAGCCATTCTCCTCCTATAAAGATAGGCTCCACTTTCATAAAAGAACCCTCTTCACCCAAGAAACGGGTCAAAGCCCCATCCTGCCCGTAACGTTCCGCCACCAAAGTATCATCCGGCAAAAAGAGGGGCACTGACTGATAACGTTCAATACCCAACGTATCGGTAATGCGTTTGTACACCCCTCTGGTATATTTTTTCACTAGAGGCGCTTCCCCATTCCGATTCTTATAATTCTGAAGCACACACCATCTGGAAGGTTCTCTTTGGATATTCTCCAACAGAGCCAGGCGCTGTTTTATCTTATCCCATTGAAAAGAACGGGTAGTATCTTTATACGGATAGGTATCTTCGAGGGTATATTTATCGTAAAGAAGTTCTTTAACTATCTCTATATCATCGGATGTAAGGTCTTTTACTACCACCTCTACGGGAAGAGTTTTCAACGAATCATTCTCTCCAAGCTTTTCGGAAGACTGTCTCTCTTTTTTCATTCCGGGGCCGCACGCCTGACAGACACAAAGCAAAAGCAACAAACACGTAAATCCAATCGTTCTCATACTAAAAGTGATAGTTATTTCACAAATATATATATTTGTAACAAACCGTCCTACTTTTTTGTTTGAAAATAGAGATATACCCGCAAAGAGCCACAAAAAAACGGCATTCTTTTAACGGTTTATCCCAAGCACGTTTCTACACAAGGGATAAACTGTTTCCAAAAACGAATACGCCTCTTATGCATAAAACCATGACAGCCCATGGGAAGTTGTCTGTGATTTAACTTATAACATACTTCCGGCTTTAGGTCATAGGCAAACTGTAATGCTGTTTCCACACTTGGATAACGAAAATGCTCCGGTACCAAAGCCCAAAAGATATCCTCATTATAAAGAGGGTCGATCTGTCTATTAAAGCGTTCTATCTCACGCTGATAGAGTATACAAGCCTCCCGAAAAGCCGACACTCGGCGCAAACACAAGCCCCCGTTGCCTATCCGTCCGAACATTTGTGAACAAAACGCTCCGACATCATCATTTCGTTGTAGCCGGCTATACCCCGCCGGGTACCTAACCAGTCGGTACTCACCTCTATCACTTCCGCTTGCGGATAAAGTGTAGTGTATGCGTCAATGGATAACCCTTCCGATTTCAGAAAGATTACCGGATAGGCAGGCGAGAACATCCGCATGGTCTGTGCCAAAGCCTCGCGTTCCCAACCTCTAAGTTTTGTTGTATAAAACGGTACAATTACTTTTACAACATGTGCCATCATCTTTTCATTTATCTAAAAACTAGAACAATACAGACTCTCTTACTATTTATGAGTACTCGTGGTACTTCTGTATTTACATTGTTTTTTGCACGTGAAACACTATAAACTATTCCAGTCCCTTTTCCGTTCACAAGAAAAAAACCAAGTAGACATCCTTTGCTGATTGTTTACTAATCCACTCGTTATTAGTTAGAAATCAATATTCAAAACATTTTCGGTTTACTATCTCACTAGAGTAAATCATTTGAGTAGCAAGAGCAAGTAATTCTGTTTACCCCAAAGGCTTTATTCAAGTGATAAAACAGAGCAGTGTATATATAAACGCAAACTCGTTGCATAACTAAGTGAATAAGGAAGAAAAAGGAAGTACATGTTACAAACGTAAAGAAATTGACATAGTGCAGCTGCTGATATTTTCATTGTTTATCTATTTCTTTTCATATTTTATGTATCTTTGCCCGGAGGGAGAATAAGTAAAGAACTCACAAAGCGAAGCTGCTCTGTTTAAGTTCTTCGGAAGTTTTTTCCCTGAATATGAAAAACACATAGTAAACAGAAGTACCACGAGTACTTAGCAGGTATATACATGATAAAAACAGCAGTAATAATGGCGGCAGGGTTGGGTGTTCGCTTTGGTAAAATAACACAGGAATGCCCAAAAGGATTTATTCCCGTGGGTGGAAAATCAATGATACAACGCTCTATTGAAACCCTTTTACAATGTGGCATCACGCGCATCGTACTAGGCACGGGTTACAAAAAGGAGTACTTTGAGGAATTGGCGCTCCACTATCCCGAAATAATATGTTGTTACAGTCCGCGTTACGCCGAAACCAACAGCATGTACACACTCTATCGGTGCCGGGAAGTTATCGGAGACGAGGATTTCTTGTTATTAGAGTCCGACTTAGTGTACGAGAAGAAAGCCCTCACCGCCCTGTTGGACTGTCCGGCGCCCGATGTCATGCTCATCTCTCCGGTCACCAAGTTCCAAGACCAATACTATGTGGAGTACGACGCTCATCACAGGCTAACCCGCTGTTCCACTGATTCTTCCCAACTGGATGCAAAAGGGGAACTGGTGGGGCTGCACAAGCTCTCGGCCCCTTTCTTCAAAGAGATGTGCGCCGACTACGAGAGCAAATTGGACGACAGTCTGCGCATGGGCTACGAATTTGAACTGGAATACATGTCGCAACACATCCGCCCGCTCCATGTACTGAAGGAGCAACTCTACTGGTATGAGATAGACGACGAGTTAGACCTCGCCTATGCAGAAAAACACATAATCAATCATATAGATGGAAAACATAACACATAAAACCGTATATCTGGGTATGATAGCCGACTTCATACACCCCGGATTGATAAACATCATCGACCAAGCCGCGCAGTATGGCGAAGTCATCATCGGCCTCTTCACCGACAAGGCCATCGCCACTTACAAGCGACTACCTTATCTTACCTACGAACAGCGTAAGCGAGTGGTGGAGAACATCAAAGGCGTATCAAGGGTAGTGCCACAGGACGACTGGAGTTACATCCCCAACCTGCTGGCACTGAAACCCGACTATATCATACATGGCGACGACTGGAAAGAGGGAGCCGAAACAGAGCTGCGCGAAAAGGTTTTTGAAGTGATGCGTCAGATAGGCGGCCAAGTGATAGAGGTACCTTATACGAAAGGAATCAACTCCTCCTCGCTCACCGAAGAGATGAAAGCCATAGGCACCACGCCCGACGTGAGGCTGAAATCCCTGCGAAGACTTATCGCCTCCAAGCCGATAGTACGCATTCTGGAGGCACACGACGGATTGTGCGGGTTAATCATCGAGCACCTGGAACTAAAAAACGGTATAAAGACGGAAAGTTTCGACGGCATGTGGTCGAGCTCACTCACTGACTCCACCTCAAAAGGGAAACCTGACATCGAGGCGGTGGACCTCACTACCCGTCTGCAGGACCTAAACAACATACTGGAATGTACCACCAAGCCCATCATCTTCGACGGCGATACGGGCGGCAAGACGGAACACTTCTGCTTTACCGTACGCACGCTGGAACGCCACGGTATTTCGGCCGTCATCATTGAAGACAAGACGGGATTGAAAAAGAATTCGCTCTTCGGCACCGACGCCATCCAAACGCAGGACTCTATCGAGCATTTCTGCGCGAAGATTCACGCAGGAAAGATGGCACAGATAACCAACGACTTCATGATTATTGCCCGCATCGAAAGCCTCATCGCAGGCAAACCTATAGACGATGCCTTGGAGCGGGCCAACGCCTACGTGAAAGCAGGGGCCGACGGCATTATGATACATAGTAAAAACCGTTCGGGTGAGGACATTCACGAGTTCTGCAAACGATTCCGCAGCATACATTCTTCGGTTCCCATTGTGATAGTACCCACCACCTATTGCCACATCTACGAGAAGGAGTTGTGCGAGTGGGGCGCCAATGTGGTGATTTACGCCAACCACATGCTGCGCGCGGCCTATCCGGCCATGGTTAAGGTGGCCGAAACCATTCTGCAAAACGAACGGGCCGAAGAGGCAAACGCCTGCTGCATGCCTATCAAAGAGATATTGAACCTGATTCCCGGAACCAAATAAATCCAATCTTTATGATTTCACCCTTATTCTTTCGACAATGTCTGAGCACCCACGGCATGGAATTCTATACCAGTGTGCCCGATTCGTTACTGAAAAATCTTTGCGCCTGCCTCACCGATACCGCTGACACACATCACCATATTATCGCCGCCAACGAGGGTGCAGCCATCGGCCTGGCGGCAGGCTACCACTTAGCCACCGGACGGACGCCGGTAGTATATATGCAAAACTCCGGACTCGGCAACACGGTAAACCCATTACTGTCGCTCATGGACAAAGAGGTGTACAATATGCCGGTGCTACTGCTCATAGGTTGGCGTGGCGAGCCGGGAGTTAAGGATGAACCACAACATGTAAAACAAGGGAAAGTAACCTGTGCACTACTGGACGCTATGGGCATACGCTATGAGGTGATGGAGACGGACGAAACGTTGCTGTCCGCCCAAATGGAACGAGCTGCCGAAGCGCTGCACACCACTCGCGAACCGTTTGCACTGGTGGTGCGAAAAGACACTTTCGGCCCCTACACGTTACCGACTGAAGCGGAGAGTCCATTTGAGCTCTCGCGCGAAGAGGCCATCCGCCAAGTAGCGGCACACCTATGCCACGGGGAAGTAGTGGTATCGACCACAGGTATGATTTCGAGGGAACTCTTCGAGTATCGCGAAGCGGCGGGAGAAGGACACAGCCACGATTTCCTGACGGTGGGTTCGATGGGACATGCCTCGCAGATAGCATTGGGTATTGCCTTACAACAGCCCACGCGGCAAGTATATTGTTTGGATGGCGACGGCGCCTCACTCATGCACATGGGTTCGTGGGCTATTATCGGTCAGTTGTCGCCGGCCAACTATTACCATATATTGCTGAACAACGGGGCGCACGACTCGGTAGGTGGACAGCCTACCGTAGGACTACGCATAGACTTTCCTGCCATCGCCTCTGCCTGCGGATACAAGACAACGCTCTGTGTCGCCACCCACAAAGAACTGGACGAGGTACTGGCGCATCTTGACACATACCAAGCTCCTGTACTACTGGAAATTAAGGTAAGAAAAGGCGCCCGCAAGGATTTGGGCCGCCCCACCACCACACCTATAGAAAATAAAGAGAGCCTGATGCGTCTGCTGAACGAAGAAAACCAATAAAGAAGAATTTAATAATACGACTTACGATATGAACGATATAAAAAGAAATATACTGCTGAATCCGGGACCTGCCACCACTACCGACACGGTGAAGATGGCGCAAGTAGTACCCGATATCTGTCCGCGCGAGAAAGAATTTGCCGACATGATGAAATCTTTGCGGAGCGACCTGCTGAAAGTGGTACACGCTCCTGCCGACCGCTATACAGCGATTCTGTTCTGCGGGTCGGGTACCATCAACATTGACATCTGTCTGAACTCACTTCTGCCGGCCGGGAAGAAAGCACTCATTATCAACAACGGCGCTTATAGTGCTCGGGCGGTGGAGGTATGCCGCTATTACGGACTTCCGCACACTGACATGCAGTGCTCCATCTACGCACCGGCTCCGCTCAACGAGGTAGAACGCGTGCTACAAAGCGACCCCGATATTGCTTTGGTATACACCACCCACCACGAAACCGGAACAGGACTACTCAATCCGATACGTGAAATCGGCGCGCTGGCCCATCGTTACGGAGCGGTTTTTGTGACCGACACCACCTCCTCATTGGGCATGATTCCCCTGGATATGGAACAAGACAACGTGGACTTCTGCATGGCGTCGGCCCAGAAGGGATTGATGGCCATGACAGGACTTTCGTTCATCATCGGCAACGAAGAGATAATCCGCCGTTCGAAAGAGTACCCCAAACGCTCTTACTACTGTAACCTCTATTTACAGTACGACTTCTTCGAACGCACGGGCGAGATGCACTTCACCCCTCCCGTGCAGACTATCTATGCCACCCGACAAGCGCTCGACGAATACTTCACACTGGGTGAGGAAGCCAAATTCGCCCGTCACCGAAGGGTGTTTGAGGCTTTACACAAAGGCTTGGAACAGTTAGGTTTCCGCAATGTGATAAAACGGGAATGGCAGTCGGGATTAGTGGTGTCGGTCATCTATCCCGATGACCCGCACTGGAACTTTGAACGGATACACGACTATTGTTACGAACGTGGATTTACCATTTATCCGGGTAAGATTTCCACCACCAATACGTTCCGGCTCTGTGCACTAGGCGCCATCGACCAAGAGGACATCGAAAATTTCTTCGTCGTACTACGCGAGGCATTACAGCACGAAGGAGTACAGATACCTGTCCCATACAGCGAAATCGCTACCGCGGAACAGGCCTGACCCATATAGTTCAACAAGGCGTGGTGAAGCGCTATTCTATATGGCAATTCAACACGTTGAATCCATGATACAACTCAACAAGGCATGATGAAACATAGCCTTCCAAATTTTGATTGATTATGAACGAACCTTTTGATTTACGAACCTTCCAGTTACGACTGTTGGATATACTTACTGAAGTGGACAAAGCTTGCCAAACGCATCACATCCGCTACTATCTGGTAGCAGGCACTCTGCTGGGCGCCGTACGGCACAAGGGATTCATCCCCTGGGACGACGATATTGACATTGCCATGCCACGTCCCGATTACGAACGTTTCCTCCGCCACGCCCACGAATGGCTGCCCGCTCCGTTAGAAGTGGTGGCACCGGAGTATACCAAGCACTATCCGTTTGCCTTCGCCAAGGTACAGGATAGCCACACTACCTTGCTGGAGCGACGGAAGCTGCAATACATCGGCGGACTGTGCATTGACATCTTCCCATTGGACGGCCTTCCATCCGGTCAACTAAAGCAGTGGTGGAATTATCGGCTTAGTCATTTCTACGAAAAGCTGCTCTATTTTGTCTGCCGCGACCCTTACAAACACGGCTCCGGATTGCGGGCATTCCCTTCGCTGCTCTGCCGGAAATGCCTCGACCCAGACAAACTGCAACGGGCTATCAAACAGGTTCGCTCCCACTACGACTACAACGCATGCGACTATTTAATAGACAATGATTTTCCCTTAAAGCGGGGCGTCGCCCCCAAAGCTTTATATGGAGAGGGTAAACCGATTCTATTTGAAGGAAGAACCTTCAATGGAGTGAGCCAACCCGATGCGTTACTCCGTCTTATCTACGGTAACTACATGGAGATTCCACCCCATAACCAACAAAAACAACACCGTTACCGGGTAGTACAGTTCGACAAACCCTACCGGGAATACAATGGAGAGTTGTAACCCGCCGTAGCTTTCACCGTGCCGAAATGTCCGCACTTCACAAGGCAACCAGCCCGATGTACGGACACTTCGGTCCAGTTTCTTTGCACATATTCCACCGTTTTTTCGTAAGTTTGCCCCGATAAACAAATTAAACCATTTTAATCGCTAAATATATGCACACATACGACTATCTCATAGTGGGAGCCGGACTATTCGGCTCGGTTTTCGCGCACGAAGCACACAAGGCCGGAAAGAAATGTCTGGTCATAGACAAACGGCCGCAGACCGGAGGCAACCTTTATTGCGAAGATGTGGACGGTATCCATGTCCACAAGTATGGTGCACACATCTTCCATACAGATAATAAAGAAGTATGGAAATACGTCAACCAACTGGTGGAGTTCAACCATTACGTGAACTCGCCACTGGCACACTATCACGACGAACTCTATAACCTGCCCTTCAACATGAATACCTTCCACCAACTGTGGAAAGAGGTACGCACACCAGCTGAGGCACGAGCAAAAATAGAGGAGCAACGCAGCGCTTATGCCCACATCACCCAACCGGCGAATCTGGAAGAACAGGCATTAACGCTTTGTGGAAAGGATATCTACGAACGCCTTATTAAAGGATACACCGAAAAGCAGTGGGGACGCCCGGCTACAGAACTTCCGGCTTTCATCATCCGCCGCGTGCCGTTTCGCTTTACTTACAACAACAATTACTTCAACGACCCTTACCAGGGAATCCCCATTGGCGGCTACAACCTGCTGATAGAACGTCTGTTGGAAGGATGCGATGTACGTACGGAGACAGATTACATTACACATCGTGCAGAACTGGACGCACTGGCCGACCGGACACTGTACACAGGGTGCATCGATGAGTACTTCGACTATAGCCTCGGCCGTTTGGAGTACCGCAGTTTACGCTTCGAACACGAACGTTTGGAAATGGAGGATTTTCAAGGTAATGCCGTAGTAAACTACTGCGAACGGGAAGTTCCTTACACACGCCTCATCGAACATAAGCATTTCGAATTCGGCCAACAGCCGCACACGGTCATTACATACGAATATCCCGACCAATATGAACCGGGCAAAGAGCCTTACTATCCGGTGAACGACGAACGCAACACACGTCTTTTCCAACAATACCAGGCTTTAGCAGAAAACAAAGAAAATGTATGGTTTGGCGGAAGGCTGGCGCAATACACTTACGCCGACATGGACGATACGATAGCTGCCGCACTAGCCCTGTTCCGGCAGATAGAACCCTAAAGAAGGGACGTTAAAAATCCAAAAGAAATTCTGTAACTTTATGCAATGGCATAGGGAAGAGCTTTTTGTTTTGTACTCTATCAAAGCACTTAAATCTAGCCACATACAGAAAATCCCAAGGATTCTTAACTACCTATAAATCTGTCATATCGTTAATCGGCAAACTTAAATAACGAATGCTTTCCTCGACAATTTACAAATATTTATCCACCCCGTCGGTACATCGTACTGTCCGACGGACATTTTGTTGCGCTTCATAAGCAAAATTCTTTTCACGATTATACATAAACTTGTCTTCGTGCCACAGGTGGTAGACAATTCCGGAAAACTTCAGGTAGCGTTTCCGGCAACCGCTCCGTTGCAAACGGTTTCCCAAATCAATGTCCTCGCCTCCCCAGCCCTCGAAAAACTCGTCATAACCATTTATTCTCACAAAGTCTTCCCGAAAGAAAGAGAGGTTACACCCCAAAGCCACCGAACGATGCTTTCTATAGCGGGAAGCCAAAAAGTGAGCCAACCATCCACAGTGCCAGGCATTTTCCGATTTGCTCTCAAAAGCACCACTCCGACACGAGAGTGTACGTGCTACTCCTTCACGACAAATGCTCTCCGTAGTCTCCCGGTTTAGATTAGCCCGTCCACCCTTTACATAGATACCCTTCCCCGCTTCGCGCAGATGGTCGGCTATGAACAGCGGATGCAGAAACACATCACCGTCAATCTCAATAATATACTCTCCCGAAGCCTTGGCCACACACTTGTTACGCATCATGGCTAGCCGAAAACCTTCATCCTCGTGCCACACGTGAAGCAATGGTACAGGAAAACCCGGCCTCACCTCTTCTATCAAACAGGCCGTTTCATCTGTCGAACCATCGTCGCCAATCAACACCTCATCCGGTAATACCACCTGTTTACACACACTATCCAAACACACCCGCAATGCATCCGGACGATTGTAAGTCGATATAATCAAAGAAACTTTCATAATACTTACGAAGTACTTGTAGTACTCTCTTTATACAAGTATTGATATTTCACTATAGCTATTTTATTTCTCCATTTTTTATTATCTTTGCCAAGAGAAGTTAAGCACATAAGTAATTTAAGGCTTAACACGTTGTATAACAGAGATTTTACAAACAAATAAAGATATAAAAACAACAGAAGTACTACAAGAACTTCATAGACTCATCCATTTTTAATAGAATACATCTTGTAACAAAAAAGATACATTTACAACTGAGAGAAAAGTAATCACAGAAAAATAAAAACAATTGATATAACAAAATAAAAGAGGCGCAAAAGGAAAACACATCTCAAAAAGCAAGATATAAAAACGTCAAGTAAAATGAAGAAAAACATAAAAGTTCAAAATGTATTCAATATTTAATCATAACTTTGTGGCCTCTATTAATTTATGATAGCGAAATTATGAAAGCAAAGCATTTACACTTACTTTTGCTGCTGGTTGTCTGTTTTTTCACGTTCTTCATTAACAACAGAGTGATTTATACGGACATCATGGAGTCGCGAAATATCATTACAGCGCGAGAAATGGTCTACGACGGACATTGGATGGTTCCGACTATGAATGGGGAATTACGGTTAGAGAAACCGCCGTTGCCTACATGGATTGCCGCCGGAGTTGAAATGGTTTTCCCTGATGATATGGGAGCGCAACGGGCCATGGCCGGACTTGCCGCCACGCTTTTAATTTTCTTCTTCTATCTATTAGGGAAGGAACTGACCAAGAACAATAAATACGCATTAGTTTCCTCGCTCGTCTTATGCACTTCTTACAATATTATACTCATGGGACGAACAGCCTCATGGGATATCTATTGCCACGCTTTCATGATGGGAGCTCTCTACTTTTTATACAAAGGACTACAGAAGGAAGGCCGACAATGGGGAAACTTTCTCGGAGCAGGCATCTTTTTAGGACTTTCGTTCTTAGGTAAAGGTCCGGTTTCATTCTATGCCTTGCTACTGCCTTTCTTAGTGAGCTATACTTTATTCCTTCGTCGCTCTTTAAGGAAGAAAGGCTTGCCTATATTCGTTATGATACTTGTCTGCCTTCTTATCAGTAGTTGGTGGTATCTATTTATTTATCTATTCCACGCCGAAGAGGCTCGCTATGTATTGGATAAAGAATCCACGGCTTGGGTGGAACGAAATGTACGCCCGTGGTATTATTACGGCACTTTTTTCCTGGAAACCGGTATCTGGGCACTGATGGTACTTATCACTCTTGCAGTTCCTTATTGGAACAGGAAGATACGCCAGCACCGTGAATATCTGTTTGCATTGTGCTGGATGTTATTCCTTGTCATCTTTCTTTCCTTCTTGCCTGAAAAGAAAAACCGATACTTGCTTCCGGTACTGATTCCGGCAGCTTATACCATTGGATTCCTGTTCATACACTGGACGGAGGAGATAAAGAAAAGACGGCTCGACAAAACCGGAAAATGGTTCTACCTGGTAAACTCCGGACTGGTTACACTTATTTTATTCGCTTTACCGGTAGTAGGATATTTTACCCTATACCAAAAGGAGATGCTCTCCCTCTCTTCGCTCATTCTACTTACCGTATTGATATGGGGATTGGCCATATTTATGGTTACTTCCATGACCCGATTGAGACCGATGCGTTTCCTTTCGGGCGTTGTGATACTCTTTATCATCGCCGAACTTTTCTGTATGCCTTATATTGGCGGACTGGTCAACAATCCGGAATTCAGAAGCATCAGCGGCACCCGGGAAGTAGAGGCTTTAAAACCCCTCCCGTTCTATTCGGTAGCGGGACAAGAACTTCGCATTGAACTGGTGTACGAAGCAAATAAAAAGATACGTCCACTGGATATCAATCATACGGAAGAAGTAATGAAAGCACTTCCGTGCGCCATTCTTACCCACGGAAGAGTAGGCGAAGAATTGCCGGCTACCCTTTGGGAAAAAGTAGACACTACTTGGGTAGGGCATTACGACAACAACCGCCGCCCTAAAAACACCAAACGGTATAGTGACATGTTCCTCTATAATGTAACGATATTAAAAAAGAAATAAACATATGAATAAAACAGCCAATTATGATTTGACAATCATTGTCCCCATCTATAATGAGGAAGACAATATGGCCGCATTGGAAAACAAATTAGGAGAATTTCTGCCTACTTCTGCCTGCTCCTCTTGTGTGCTATTTGTCAATGACGGGTCGAAAGACAGCAGCGAAAAGCATATAGAAGAGATTTGCGCGCGCAACCCCCATTTCTATTACATCAGTTTTGCTAAAAACGCCGGACTGAGCGCAGCCATGAAAGCCGGCATCGATATGGCCGAATCGAAATATGTGGGATACATCGACGCCGATTTGCAAACCAATCCCGAAGATTTCAATCTATTGCTTCAATATATCAAAGAGTATCCTTTGGTGATGGGTATCCGGGCCAACCGGAAAGATTCCGGATTCAAGAAACTGCAATCGAAAATAGCCAATGGATTTCGTCGCATGATGACACACGATGGAGCCACCGACACGGGATGCCCTCTAAAAGTACTCCACACGGACTATGCCAAACGGATTCCATTTTTCACAGGCATGCACCGTTTTCTCCCTGCACTTATCCAATTGCAAGACGGAGGCAAGTTTAAAGAAATCCCCGTACGCCACTATCCACGTGTTGCAGGTGTTTCTAAATATCATTTATGGAACCGCCTCATTGCTCCGTTTAAAGATTGTTTTGCTTACCGATGGATGGCCAAACGTTACATCAACTATACTATTGCCTCTAACAACATAGAATAACGAATGTTACCGATACATACTCATTTGATATTTGCGATAGGCTTCCTTGCGCAAGCCTTCTTCTCCGCCCGTATTTTATGTCAGTGGATTCTTTCAGAGCGGGCCAAGCAGGTAGTTTCTCCTACCATTTATTGGGTACTAAGCATTTTTGGCGCCTACTTGCTATTTATATATGGATGGCTGCGGGATGATTTTGCCATCATTTTCGGTCAACTCATTTCTTATTATATCTATATATGGAATTTGAATGAAAAAGGGGTTTGGAAAACGCTGCACTTCACCATGAAAGCTTTACTACTAGGCACTCCGCTCATTGCATTAGCCATGGTATTCCATAACCTCCCGGAATTCATCAACGATTTCTTCCGCAATGAAAGCCTGCCGTTATGGATGATTTTATTCGGTTCCATGGGACAGATTATTTTTACCCTCCGTTTTGTTTATCAATGGTATCAATCTTCCAAATATAACGAATCGGTGTTGCCGGGCGGATTCTGGATAATCAGTCTGGTAGGTTCGGGAATCATCATTGCATACGGTATTTACCGTAAAGACCCTGTATTGATTTTAGGACAGTCTGTTGGATTTTTAGCATACGCCCGCAACTTAATTCTCTGGAATAAATATAAAAAACAGCACGCATGAATACACTCCTCTCGGCTTATCGAACCATTTTTGGAAAAAGTGGCACGCTTTACCAGCTATTTTCCCCTTACCGGATTTGTCCGTTAGGGGCACACGTAGACCATCAGCACGGACTCGTTTCGGGATTTGCGTTCGATAAAGGCATCGAGTTCCTGTTCTCTGCCACAGAGAATGGAAAAGTGGAGATGTGTTCGCTCTCTTTCGAAGGACTGACCACCTTCAATGTGCAGCAGCCGGTGGAACCGCGGCAAAACAATTGGGGTGACTATCTGCGAGGCGCGGCACAAGCTATGCAACACGACTTTATTCTGAGAAACGGAGTAAAAGGAGTGGTGAAAGGTTCGATGCCTATCGGAGGACTCTCTTCATCGGCCGCCTTGCTCTGTGGTTTCGTGATGGCACTGGCCCAAGTTAACAAGCTGGAGCTGACCGACATGCAGATTATCCACTACGCTTCACAAGCGGAACGGACGTATGTAGGGCTTCGTAACGGAATTCTCGACCAAGCTTGTGTTGTTCTTTGTAAAGAAAACCAGTTATTATATCTCGACACGGACAACAGTCATTACGAATTGCTTCCCTTCGGAGGGCGGGAAAAAGAACCTTTGCCTTTCGAAATCGGCATATTCTTTAGTGGAGTAACCCGCAAACTGACCGGTACCGACTACAACCTGCGGGTAAGTGAATGTAAAACAGCGGCCTGGATAATGCAAGCTTACGAAAACATACCGCTTAAAGAATTGGAAGATACCCGCTTACGGGATGTACCTAAAGCCTTGTTCGAGCAATACGAACAGCAAATGCCCAAACGGTTTGCCAAGCGGGCACGTCATTTTTATACCGAATGCGACAGGGTTACCGCCGGCGTGGAAGCCTGGAAACAAGGAGATATCCACACATTCGGACGTTCTATTTTCGAAAGCTGCGAGAGCTCTATTCATAACTACGAGTGCGGCTCTCCCGAACTTATTGCTCTCTACGAAATTATGCGCGAAACGGAGGGCATCTACGGAGGCCGTTTTAGTGGCGCAGGATTTAAGGGAGCGTGCATTTCCCTTATCGACCCGGAAAAGAAAGAAGAAATTACCCAAGCCGTAAGCAGTGCTTACCTGAAACGTTTTCCACAACATAAAGAGTTGTTCGAAGCCTTTTACTGTAAAGTATGCGACGGCGTAAAATTTATCTGATATGAAAAATATAGTGATTGCGGCAGGATATGCCACCCGTTTATACCCCTTAACCGAGAATTTCCCGAAACCTTTGCTACAAATCGGGGGAAGCACCATTTTAGGACGCCTGATAGAGGACATAGACCGGATAGAAGATATCAACGAACATATTGTGGTTACCAATCATAAATTTGCTTCTCATTTTCAAGAATGGGCCCAATCTGCCAAAACGAGCAAACCCATCCGCATTATCGATGACGGAACCGAAACAAACGACACTCGTTTAGGAGCTGTTTGCGATTTATTACTGGCTATAAAAGAGTGTCGTGTAGAAGAAGATATGTTGGTGATAGCAGCCGATAACATCTTGGACTTCTCTTTTCGAGGTTTTGTTGAAGAATTCAAGAAAAAAGGAACATCTATGATTATGTGTCACCACGAACCCAGCCTGAAAGCGTTGCAGCGCACGGGAGTTATCGAGGTAGACGCAGAGATGAAAGTGTTGCAAATGCAGGAAAAGCCGGAAGTCCCGGTTTCCAACTGGGCTGTACCTCCTTTTTATATCTATAGCCGGCACGACCTGCCGCTTATCAAGGAGTGCCTGCAACACGGATGCAAATTCGATGCTCCGGGAAATCTGGCTCATTATCTGTGCAGCGTCACCACCCTTCATGCGTGGGAAATGCCGGGCAAACGTTTCGATATAGGCAGTCTGGACAGCTATCGGGAAGCACAGGAACGGTTCGTTTAGGCAGCTTGCTTTGGTTGCCTAAAAAATTTATCGTAAATTCGCCGCCGGAACGTAATCTATTTAAACCGTAAAGAGTCATGAAGATAGCTGCCGTAGTCGTCACATTCAACCGTTTGCCTTTATTGAAGCGTACCCTTCAATGCCTGCAAGATACGCCCTTATTAGACACGTTGATTGTAGTAAACAACGGTAGCACGGATGGCACAGGCGAATGGTTGGCTACCCAAACCGGACTGACTGTCATCGAACAGGAGAATGTAGGAGGCTCAGGAGGTTTCTATACCGGTATAAAGCAGGCCTACGAAGCCGGATTCGACTGGATTTGGTGTATGGACGACGATGTGTTTCCTACCCCGGACTGTTTAGAAAAACTTCTCCGCCAAAATCGACCGGACATTGGTATTCTTTGTCCACGCCGGATACAAAGCGGAAAAATATTTGTGAACGAATGTCGGGAAATTAACCTTACCAACCCGTTTGCTTCTTTACACCAAAAGAAGTTGACCGCCGAAAACGTCAAGACTCCAACAGAAATTATGGGGATGGTTTTTGAAGGTCCCCTTATCAAACGGGAAGTAGTGGAAAAAATAGGTTATCCCAACAAAGACCTGTTCATCTTTTACGACGATACGGACTACTCTTACCGTACCGCTTTGGCCGGTTATCACATTGTCTATGTGCCGGACGCCCTGATAGAAAAAGAGCAATTCTTTGTACAGGACAGTTGGAAAACAAAGCAGCAAAAAAAGAAATGGAAACGGATGTACCAAGTACGTAACTCCGCTTACTTCGACCATCACTACGGAAAAAACATCCTCGTTCGCTACGGCCGCGCGTTTAATGGAGTACTCGGTTATATGTTACTGGCCCTCTTTTGCGCTCCCTTTACGGAAGCCTACAAACTGAGTGATGTAAAACGCTTTTGGAAAGCTTATCGGGACGGAATTCGTGAACGGTTAGGTAAAATGGCGTAATAACAACCCCGACCCACTCCTTCGGTTCTTGCCCCGTATACTGTTCCCTAAAAGGAAAAACCATATTGATTTCCTCTTTTAGATTGCTGCAATGAACTCTTGGCTAAACCTTCTTAATGTAGATACAATCATAACCGCTATTTAGAAATTGTTGATTGGTTCACATCTTCCACTTCTGTATTGTCGAATTTATGCTTTTTCTTACCGAAAGTAAAGCGGTAGTTTACGGTCAGCTTTACTATGTTATCCGAAACACGGGGTTCCCGAATGGAGGTAGTGTGCTTATAATTTACATAATCCAATCTTGATTCTTCATAAGACTTCAAACCCAGATTCATTGTACTCAATTCAAAATGCCAATTATCCACATTATAAGAAGCGTTAAAAGTAAGTCGCGTAAAACCATGATAAACAGTTCCCGAAGAATCGGACATTCCTTTCGATTTGGTCAGACAACCTAACCTAAAATACCATCCTTTATTCATATAAACGAATGATAGAGAGCCATAAGGACCATATACCACATATTTTTCCTTCAGCTTGAAGTTATAATAATTGTGCAAGTATAGAGACCGAATGTAGAAATGCTGAGGAACCAGCTCGTATTGTGCACCCAATTCATAATGCATGTGCCAACATTTACCACCATTAAATTGCTGATATACAAATGCATTCCGTTCTTTATCATACTGATAATCATCATACACCTGATGAGTACTTATATAATAGCTGCCATACGAAAAGATGGTAAACCTTGAACTTACATCCCAATTATAACGCAAAGTCCCCGTACATTGCAAGAAATCTTTCAATTCGGGATTACCTACAAACACTTCGTATTCATTGCGTCGGTATTCATCTCCCGTTCGGTTGGCATTGCTCGGCTCCACACTACGCAAACTGCCGTCCAAACTGAACGTCTGTTTTTTATCTCGATACGAAATCTTAAACGAAGGAATAAAGAAAGAACTAAAAACATCCTCATCGCCCGTATCCGTATACGAAAAATGTTCCGCCAGGCGCAACTGCAAATTCAGTTTGTTCTTCATCCGGTAATTATAGGTGGCAAACACACGCGTATTGCTCTTGTTCAGAGATATCTTCGACAGTTTTTCAGCTCTTGTGTTCAGGTCTTTCGTGTGTGTTAAGTCCTCCGTCACTTCCAAATTAAGTGAAGACTTATTTTTGAACGTCTTGGTATAATTCACTTTCATCTTTCCATACCAACTCGTCTCATCCGTTGAATTCCGGTAATCCGAAACCGGTTCTTCGCCCCGATGCTGCACGTACCAACGATAATAGTCGTTATTTCCATAACTACCGTAAAGCTCTGCCCGCAAACGCTGATTATAAGGAAGCGTTACATTATATCGCAATTGCAACGCCGGATTGATATCCTGTGAAGTCCGATTTTCCCGTTTCACCAACGCCTCTGATAGATTGCTATATTGCTGCCAATCGACATTTTCCCGCTCCGAAGTGTTCCTGTTGAGACGCAAGGACGCATAAAAATCCTGTGTTTTATTCTTATAAAGATAGTTGGCATACATTTGCAGATGATTTTCCTTATTCAAAGAAGACTCCGTTTCTTCTGTCCGGATAATCGTTTCGTCGGGAAATGTATAAGATGTCTGCGTGTTCCCCTCCGGACGGCTCGTATAATGAGCGTAAACATCAGATACAGAAAAAGCGAGTTCCGATTTTCCCTGAAAATATTGGGTAGCGGCACGACCGCCTCCCGACGGATTACTCAAAAAGTGTCCCCCGTTTAGCACCACACTTCCCGCATAATCCCGCTCCTTCGTCACATAATCTATCAATACGTCCGCTTCCGGATAATCGGGACGGCCTTGCGGATATAAATCTACCCGTTTGATGTCTTTCGGAAACAAATTCTGCACCTCTTCCTGAGTAGCCTCCTGTCCGTTGATACACAGAAAAACAGTTTGCCCCATATAGGTGACGGAAGTCCCCGAGGCCTCCAAGGCCGGAATCATCAACACGTTTAACGCGTTATACCCATCGTACGCATGTCGGATTTGTTCTTTGGTAGGAAACACCATCAACCTGTCTTCCGTTTGCACTCTGTTAGCCGCCACCACTGTTACTTCCTGCATCTGTCGGCTTTCAGTGCTCATTGTGATGTCGCCCAAGCGGATAAGCTTTTCTTTTGTAGGGTTCAGTACCATGAACAACTCTTTATATCCTAAATAGTTGAACTTCAGCAGATACTTCTTTCCACCTTGCAGTTGTTTCAGTTCAAACTCTCCTTTCGCATTGGTAGTAGTTCCCTTTATGAATGAGGAATCTTGGTAACAACGTAGGGTGGCCTCGGCTAAATTCTCTTTTTCCATACCCAGCAAGTGTCCCTGTATGGTTACCTCTTGGGCAATCGATGAACACGACAAGCCCCACACGAAAACAACCAGACAAATCCATCTCTTTGCAGTAAGGAAATTCATTTTTACTCTTTTTCTATTTATACACCGCTGAAGCAAAGCCTCATCCGATGAATGGAGTTCCTCTTTCATATATGCTAAACTTAATGGTTAATGTACATTTTGGATATCCTTTTTCTTTTGACGGAAAATCCAATAAGAAAAGTTGCAATAGAAGTCTCCTTTCCCAACATTTTTCCTACAGTTGCGAAACTAGTTTTCCGCAACTGCGCTGACATATTTCCGCAACTGCGAAAAAAAGATAGCCATCTAACCACTATTTAGAAATAGTCGATTGGTTCACATCTTCCACTGCCGTATTGTCGAACTTATGCTTTTTCTTGCCGAAAGTGAAACGGTAGTTTACGGTTAGGTTGACTATGTTATCAGAGATACGAGGTTCCCTAAAAGAATAGGATTGCGCATATCCCTCTCTTTGCATGTTACTATCCGAAAAAGACTTCAATCCCAAGTTCCGCGTCATCAATTCAAAATGCCAGTTACCTATATTATAGTTCGCCTGAAAATCGAACTGCAACGGAGCATGATAGATGGCACCTGAAGTTTGCGACATGTGCTTGAATTTCGTGACACATCCCATCCAAAAGCCCCATCCTTTATAGAAGTAGGTGATACCGCCTGCTGCAAACGGCCCGTCGCAAACAAAATGCTTCCATAACTTTAAGTCGGAATGATTGTATAAAAACAGGACTTTCGCATTTAATCGCTGTGGGATAATAGTATACTCTGTCCCAACTTCCAGATGCATTTTCCAAGACCGTCCGCCGTTTAACTGCTGATAGACAAACAAATCCCTTTCTTTATCATACCGGTAATCGTTATAAACTTGTTTCGTGCTGATGTAATAATTTGCTATAGAGAAGAAAGACCACTTCGAACTAATATCCCAATTGTATCTCATCACTCCATTACAAACCAAATAATCTTCCAACTCCGGATTTCCGACAAACACCTCATATTCATTGCGTTTGTACTCGTCTCCCGTACGGTTGGCATTACTGGGCTCCGCACTGCTCAAACTCCCCTCTAAACTAAGCGTATGCTTTTCATTACGGTAAGAGACCTTGAACGAAGGAATAAAGAAAGAGCCAGACACATTATCATTCCCTGTATCGGTATACGAAAAATGTTCCGCCAGACGCAACTGCAAGTTCAACTTATTCTTCATCCGGTAATTGTATGTTGCATAGATGCGTGTATTGCTTTTATTCAGAGAGATTTCCGACAGCTTTTCAGCTCTTGTATTCAGATTCTTCGTATGCGTTAAATCCTCCGTAACTTCCAAGCTGAATGATGATTTGTTTTTGAATGTTTTGGTATAATTCACCTTAGCCTTGCCATACCAGCTTGTTTCGTCCGTCGTATTCCGATAAGAAGAAACGAACTCTTCGTCACGATGTTGCTCATACCAACGACGATAGTCATTGTTTCCGTAACTGCCGTACAACTCCGTCCGCAAGCGTTGGTTATGAGGAAGGTTTATATTATACCGCAACTGCAAAGCCGGATTAATATCCTGCGAACGACTGTTTTCCCGCTTCGTCAACTTCTCCGTTTCATTACTGTAATATTGTCTGTCCAAGTCTTCATTCTCGGACGCTTTCCGGTTGAAACGCAACGAAGCATAGAAATCCTGCGTCTTGCCACGATATATATAGTTGGCATACATTTTCAATCCATTGTTCTTATTCAAAGAAGACGAGGTTTCATCCGTCCGGATAATGGTTTCATCGGGAAATGTATAGGATGTCTGCGTGTTTCCTTCCGGATGACTTGTAAAATGGGTATAGCTGTCCGAAGCGGAGAAAGCGAATTCCGACTTTCCTTCAAAGTATTGTGTAGTAGCCCGAAAATTCCCTTTCGGTGTGTTCAACGATTGCGTTCCATTTAAAGCTACCGAAGCAGCATAGTCCCGCTCTTTTGTTACATAATCTATCAACACACTTGCTTCGGGGTAATCTGGACGACCTTGCGGATACAAATCCACCCGTTTGATATCTTTCGGAAACAAATTCTGTACCTCTTCCTCAGTGGCTTCCCGTCCGTTGATGCACAGAAAAGCCGATTGTCCCATATAAGAGATAGAAGTTCCCGAAACATCCAAAGCCGGAATCATCAGTACATTCAGCGCACCATAGCCATCGTACGCATGGCGAAGCTGTTCTTTGGTAGGAAATACCATGAGTTTATCTTCTGTCTGTATCCGGTTTTCGCCTATCACCGTTACTTCCTGCATCTGTCGGATTTCGTTACTCATTGTAATATCGCCCAAACGGATAAGTTTTTCTTTTGTGGAGTTCAGTACCATGGACAACTCTTTATATCCTAAATAGTTGAACTTTAACTGATACTTCTTTCCTCCTTGCAGGTGTTTCAGTTCAAACTCTCCTTTCGCATTGGTAGTAGTTCCCTTTACAAATAAGGAATTTTGGTAACAACGTACCGTAGCCATATTTAATTCTTCATTTCCTGCGCCAAACAATCGGCCTTCTACAGTTACCTCCTGAGCCATTACTACCATACATGGAAGACTCAAAAGAAAAGAAAAAAGAGCATGTATTTTCATCATATTTCTATTTACAAACTTTATTCCGCCCTGCCTTCAAAGGGCTGTTACTCTATATCCAAATCATCGCCATTCTTATCACACGCTATGCAGAGAAAGAGAGACAATCCCCAACACACATTGAGTAGTTTTTTCATCATACGTTTATCATAGTTTATTTTATGGCGTAAAATTAGTTCTAAAACAGTAGTCAGACCATTGACATTTGTTCAAAAAGCATAGAATATTGTCCACTTAAATGTGGCACGAAGGTAAAGGTAGTAGATAAGTAGAAAAGGATGCAAATTTTTAACCTGACAAAACCTGACATGATTGAAAATTCTCAGAATTACTTTTGTCAGATTGATGTCAGATTCTAATTTTCTTCGATGAAATCGGGCTTTTTTAACCAATAAGCATAATTACCGGAATCAACAGACCATTGAGAGATTTTTGACAGGGAGGAACGCAAGCGCTTTATTGCCGTATACATCCTATCATTCGTTCCACTGCCATCCGGCCATAATAATAGCTGTATTTCCTGAGTGGATAGTTTATAATCCGGAGCTTCTAAAAACGCCTGCAATAAAACAGTTGTTTGAGGGGTCAACCATTCCTGAGAAGTGCCACGCTTTAGACAACCGGAATCGGCATCGAATAAAAGCTCCGACTCCAATTGATAGATATGCGCCTTTTCTTTTAAGACCGTGATAACAGGAACCGGGCTTTCCAACCCTGCGGAAGAGCCTTCCTCTACGAGCGCAGAATGTTTCTTCACTAAGAAACGGCTCCTATATCTTATTAAGAGAAACAACAGAATAGAACCCAATACGATACCAAGCAAAATGAGCCAATCGTAGCATGTGTATATATATAATAAGGTGTAAGAAACAAAACCTGTTGCCTCCACCTCACAACGGTAACCTATATAATAGGAAATCAAACTATCCGATGGGGCAAATTGTGCCGTATTTCCCGAATATGTTTTCGATTCTTTTTCTAACAAGTCCGTTACCCCTACACGAACCAATGTTTTAGCCATGACTTGTTTCTCATGCAACAAACTATCCCAAACACAATGCAATGTACCTGCACAGAGAGGATGTTTATCTAATAGTACTATGAGTTGAACGTACTCTCGGATTTGTTTCTATATTATGTTCATGTTTATAAGGAGACATAAGATAATATCGCTTTCCATATTGCGCACTTGTTACACTTACCTTTTCCGGGCATTTCACCTTATCAGCATGCTTAAAACCCGTATAAACAGAGTAAATCTTCATATCCCGTTTCTGTAGCTCACCCTCCAACGCTTTAGTAAAAGCCTCGCGAGCGCAAACGTCATACTGCGCCACCCGTTGGCGATATAAATAATGACCAACCAGACAGACTGCCGCCACACATAAAAGAGCTATTATTACTCTCAGGTATTTCTTCATTTTCGGTTTCTATTGCTACGACCTTACAAAGGTATAATGTTTTAAACAGAAAGAGACTTCGATTTTTGATTTTTGTTTTATTAAAAATGATGTATTTTAACCTCCGCCCCTCCGAAAATGAAGATAAAAGGAAACAATTCTCTCTTTTTTACAATTAAATGAGGGTTGCTTTTAAAAATATTTCTTAGCTTTGTTGTCATCTTTTAATATCTTCCAGAAACAAAGGAAGAAGCTACTTTAAACACCAAACACGACATGAGAAACGCAATCTATTTCATCCTTTTCTGGATTCCTTTCATCTGTTTTGCTCAAACATATAGGTACATTAGTACCGTAAACGGATTAAGTAATCAAAAAATTTATCGTATCCAGAAAGATGGGAAAGGTTACATGTGGTTTCTAACTCACCAAGGAATAGACCGTTACAACGGAAAAGAGATAAAGCATTACAAACTTACCGATAATGATACGAATATAGACCCGCAGACGAACTTAGATTGGATTTATGTTGATAAAAAAGGGGTGTTATGGGTGGTAGGTAGAAAAGGACGAATCTTTCAGTATGATTCCGGACACGACCGCTTCAATATGGTATACAGGTTGCCTAGATTTCGGGGAAAAGAATCGTTACGGGGAATAGACTGCGGATTTCTGGACCGGAACAACCGTATTTGGCTGTGCTACAAAGATTCTATCACTTTATATGATACTCAAACGGGCAAGATTGCCCAGCTACGCACTCACAACGAGCGGGATATAACGTCTGTAGAGCAAATGGATGACACGCACTTCTTTATAGGAACTACAGAAGGGTTGTTTCAAGCCGAACTGAACGGAGAGACATTGCGCCGGATACCTTGTCCGGCTATCGACAGCATCCGTTCGCCAATCAACGAACTCTATTTTCATCCCGCTACACTTAAACTCTTTATCGGCACTTTCAGAGAAGGGGTGTTTATTTACGATTTTCTGAATCCACGGAAAATCTGTATGGATGTCTCCTTAAACGATGTGATGGTTACCCGCATTACATCACTGAACAAAGAAGAAGTGCTGATTGCTACGGACGGACAGGGAGTATACCGGGTGAACACAGACTCTTGCCTGGCAGTGCCTTATATTGTAGCCAATTATAACAGCTACAATGAAATGAACGGAAACAACATCAACGATGTGTACGTAGACGAAGAACAACGCATCTGGTTATCGAATTATCCGAGCGGAATCACCATTCGCGACAACCGCTATACCAATTACAAGTGGATAAAACATTCCATCGGCAACCACCAATCGTTAATAAACGACCAGGTACATAGCATTATTGAAGACCACGATGGGGATTTATGCTTTGGCACCAGCAACGGCATCAGCTTGTATCGTTCCAAAACCGAAACATGGCACTCCTTTATCAGCTCTTTCAAAGAGGAACAGGACGACAAGAACCACATTTTCCTCACACTGTGTGAGGTTTCTCCGGGAGTTATCTGGGCCGGAGGACATACCTCAGGTCTCTACCAGATTAACAAAAGAGACTTATCCGTTCAGTACTTCTCGCCTTCTTCCTTTTACGGACAAAAGATACAGCCCGACCAATACATCAGGGCTATTAAGAAAGATTTGGACGGATATGTATGGAGCGGAGGATATTACAACCTGAAACGTTTAGACCTTCAGAACCGGAAATTGCGTTTATATGAGGGATTGAGTTCCATTACAGCCATTCTGGAAAAGGACAGAGAACACATGTGGATAGGCACTACCATGGGACTTTATTTGCTTGAAAAAGAATCGGGAAGCTATAAAATGATTGATTTGCCGGTAGAGTCGACCCAAATCTGCGCTTTATGCCAGGTAGGAGATAACCTGTATATTGGAACCGGAGGTTCGGGCTTACTGGTGTACCACATACCGGACCAAACGTTGATTCATTATTACACGGAAAACTGCGCACTTATTTCTAACAACATCTACACCATTGTATCCAAACCGGACGGAAACATTTTATTGGGCACGGAGAACGGAATCGTAAACTTTTCGCCTCAAAAAAGAATGTTCCACAACTGGACTAAAGAGCAGGGACTGATGAGTGCAACATTTAATGCCGGAGCAGGCATCTTACGCCAAAACAATCATTTTATTTTGGGAAGCAACGATGGAGCGATAGAGTTTCCCGCCAACATACAACTTCCTGGCCCACAGACTCCATCACCTTTCATTCTCAGCGACTTTAGAATCTCTTATCAAACCGTTTATCCCAGTGAGAAAGACTCTCCTTTAGAGACCGACATCAACGAAACGCCCACGTTGAAATTAAAGTATGAACAGAACACATTCTCATTGAAAGTGTCCTCCATCAACTATGATTATCCATCCAATACGCTTTTTTTATGGAAGTTAGAAGGATTTTACGACAAGTGGATCCGTGTTTCTCCCAACGGAATAATTCGCTTTACCAAACTGTCTCCCGGAAAATACACCTTGCATATCCGTTCCATATCCAACGAAGAAAAATACAAAGTTTACGAGGAACGAGAGATACAAATTACCATAGCACCTCCGGTATGGGGCAGTACAAAGGCTATTATAGGCTATGCGGCATTATTTATCCTGGCACTCACCATCCTGTTCCGCATCATGGTTCTTAAACGGCAAAAAAAGATTTCGGACGAGAAGACGCGTTTCTTTATCAATACGGCTCACGACATTCGTACGCCGCTTACCATGATTAAGGCACCGCTGGAAGAGCTTATCGAAAAGAAACAGGTACATACGGAGGGCATAAAAAACATGAATATGGCGTTAAAAGGGGTAGACTCGCTTCTACGCCTGACCACAAACCTGATTAATTTTGAAAAGGTGGATGCCTACTCCTCCGAACTTTACGTAGCGGAATATGAGCTCAACACCTACGTAAGCGAACTGTACAATTCGTTTTTGGAATATGCATGCCTCCGCAACATCCAGTTTACGTACGATGTCGGTTTCAGTTATCTGAACGTATGGTTCGATAAGGAGAAAATGGATTCTATTTTAAAGAATATCATTTCCAACGCTTTAAAATATACACCCGAGGGAGGCAGCGTACACATAGCCGCTTACGAGAATAAAGATTACTGGGCCATAGAGGTTAAGGATACAGGAATAGGTATCCCGGCCAAAGAACTGAACAAAGTGTTTAAACCTTATTTCCGGGGAAGCAACGTTATCAACCTGAAAGTGAGTGGCAGCGGAATAGGATTGATGTTGGTATATAAATTGGTGCGTCTGCACCGGGGTAAAATAACGGCGAATAGTGTAGAAGGAGAGGGAACTTGCATGAAAGTTTCTTTTGCCAAAGGAAACAAGCATCTCGAAAACGCGCATTTTATTTCACCGGTTCAAGAAGACGTTTTTGCACAGAAGACTTCAAACAGAAACCTCCACTCCGAATTGAAAACGGCTGTTGCCCAGAAAGAAGAGATGAAGCAATTGCCACATATCCTTATTGTGGAAGATAATGATGATTTGCGCAATTACCTGGAGGAGACACTCTCAGAACATTATAAAACAAAATCTTGCGGTAATGGCAAGGAAGCCCTGGAGATAGTCAAGAAATTCAATCCGGCACTTATCTTATCGGATGTGATGATGCCCAAAATGAGAGGCGACGAGTTGTGTGCAGCGATAAAAAGCGATGTGGAAACGTCTCACATCCCCGTCGTCCTGTTAACCGCCTTGGGAGATGAAAAGAGTACGCTCGAAGGATTGAACGCCGGAGCGGATGATTACATTGCCAAACCTTTCAGCCTGCGAATATTGAAAGCAAGCATCAGCAATATCTTAGTGAACAGAGACCTGCTTCGTAAAAGATACGGAAATCTGGAAGTCGATGAAAAGGAAATGCCTGCCACAGGGTTAGCCAATCAGGATTGGGAGTTCATAGCATTGGTAAAGAAGAACATCGAGAAGAACATACATAACCCGGACTTTAACGTAGATATGCTTTGTGCAATGCACAACATGAGCCGGACAAGTTTCTTCAATAAAATAAAAGCACTGACCGGCCGTTCTCCTTCCGACCGTATACGCATCATCCGTTTACAGTACGCCTCGCAATTGCTGCATCAGGGGCATAGTGTAGTGGAAGCTTCGGATATGTCGGGATTCTGCAACGTGAAATATTTTAGAGAAGTATTTAAAAAGCATTTTAAAGAGAACCCGAGCCAATATATCAAGGCTAACGCGCAAAAAAAACAAGAAGACGATATGCCTGAGAAGAAAAAAGTATAGCGAAAAGAAAGGCAGGCATTACCAGAAAAGAACCCTATTTAAACAACATTTGTACAGCGGAAGAATACTATTTCTACACTGCTTGTTTTCAGCTACTTAACAAATTTCTTACAAGCAGTTGAGGTTGCACTATCAACGTCACAACGTTGCACTATCAAACTCGTGAGGTTGCGCTATCAACGTTGCAACGTGTAACTATCAACGTCGCGCACTGCAACTACTAACCTTCAGAACGCTGCGAAACGGACGTAAAGTAGAACAAAAAGGGATATATCATAGAATAACAACCTTCCAAATGCCAAAAAAAAGTAAATGAACGGAACTATCTGTAATTTATATACATAGAATTCAAAAATCTCTTTTTATTTTTGCGCTGTACACAGAATAAACGTACACGGCAAAAAAGAGAGAAAGTCACTTCATGCCGAATAACAAAGTCCATTTATGACTAAAATAAAAACTAACTTAAAAAAGAAGTTATTTATGTTACGCACAATCAGACTAACGATTGCCTTGCTCTTCTTCATCTCGATTACGCTGCTGTTTCTCGACTTCACGGGAACGCTTCATGCTTGGTTCGGATGGATGGCTAAAATCCAGTTCTTGCCGGCATTGCTGGCTCTAAATGCCGGAATCATTGTATTTCTTGTTTTACTGACCCTCTTGTTCGGACGTATTTACTGTTCAGTCATCTGCCCGTTGGGAGTGTTTCAGGATATCATTTCGTGGATAGCCGGAAAACGGAAAAAAAATCGTTTTCGCTACTCGCCGGCTCTCACATGGCTACGTTATGGCATGCTGGGAATACTTGTTATTGCCCTTATTGCCGGACTTAGTCCTTTGGTGGCACTGTTTGCGCCTTACAGCGCATACGGACGCATCGCTTCCAACCTGTTTGCTCCAGTGTGGCAATGGGGAAACAATGTGTTGGCTCACTTTGCCGAACGGATGGACAGCTACGCTTTTTATGAAACAGAGGTATGGCTGAAAAGTCTTCCCACATTTCTTATCGCTGTCGGTACGTTAGTGGTAATATTCGTGCTGGCTTGGCGCGGGGGACGTACCTACTGCAACACCCTTTGTCCGGTAGGTACCATTTTAGGTACACTCTCTAAGTATTCCCTCTTCAAACCGGTTATCGACACGGAGAAATGTAACGGATGCGGCTTATGTGCCCGTAATTGTAAAGCTTCATGCATCAATTCTAAAGCACACGAAATTGATTACAGCCGTTGTGTCGCCTGTATGGATTGTATCGGCAAATGTAAACAGAACGCCATCAGCTATACCCGGCAACACACCGTAAGAAAGCCAGTTGTAGCCCTCGCTACAGAGGCAGCTTCGCCACTGGGAAGTTCAGAGGTTCAAGCTACAGAAACCGTCAACGTTTCGGCTAAAAGTCCTCAACCTGCCGAAAAGGCCTCCAAAACTACAACAAAGAGTGCAACCGCTGCAGCACAAACATACAAAGTAGCCGTGCAAACCTCCAACACGGCGGCCAAAAGCTCTCAAACGGATGCAAAAGCATCCGATACAATGGAAGGAACCTCAGAGGTTGCAACCCATAGTGCCGCCACATCGGCACAAACACCGACCGAGCAGATTGACAGTAGCCGGAGAAGTTTCCTAACCACCACAGCCCTTGTAGCCGGAGCATCCCTGTTGCAGGCACAAGAGAAAAAGGTGGACGGTGGACTGGCCGTTATCGAAAACAAACAAATACCCAACCGAACCACGCCTATCACCCCGCCGGGAGCTTCGGGCGCACGCCATTTTGCCCAGCATTGTACGGCTTGCCAACTCTGCGTATCGGTATGCCCGAACCAGGTATTACGTCCGTCTACAGACTTTATGAAATTCATGCAGCCGGAAATGTCATACGAACGGGGCTATTGCCGACCGGAATGTACAAAATGCGCCGATGTTTGTCCGGCTGGAGCTATACATCCCATTACCGTAGCCGATAAATCGTCTATTCAGATAGGCCATGCCGTTTGGACAAAAGCAAACTGTGTGCCGCTGACCGACGGAGTGGATTGCGGTAACTGTGCGCGACATTGTCCTACAGGCGCCATCACCATGGTACTTTCGGACCCGAACGTATCCGATTCGCCTAAAATCCCAGCCGTCGACACCGAACGGTGCATCGGTTGCGGAGCCTGTGAGAACCTTTGTCCGGCACGTCCTTTCAGTGCCATTTATGTAGAAGGACACGAACGGCACAGAACCATATAAACAACGAGAAAACAACATGCGCCCGAAAAAAGGTTTTCTACATGAATAGGGAACAAAGACGGGAACGCATTTTTAATCACTGTTGAAAGAAAAAAACATGGAAAAGAAAAACAACAATATAAACCGACGCGATTTCCTGAAAATTATAGGAATTGCAGGAGTAACCGCCACCGGACTGGCTGCATGCCGTAACGGAGCAAACGGTTTGGCCGACGGTTCCGGCGAGAACGATGCGGAGAGCATGTCTTACCGTACTTTCCCCCAGTTAGGCAACGATAAAGTATCCCTTCTCGGATATGGCTGCATGCGCTGGCCCACCATCCCCGCGAAAAACGGGAAGGGCAACATGATTGACCAGGAAGCTGTAAACGAACTGATTGACCATGCCCTCGCACACGGCGTAAACTATTTCGACACCTCCCCGGTATACGTACAGGGATGGTCGGAGAAATCTACGGGTATCGCCCTGAAACGGCATCCGAGAGACCAATATTACATTGCCACCAAGCTCTCGAACTTCAGCAACTATACGCGTGAAAACTCTATCGCCATGTACGAGCAGTCGTTTAAAGACTTGCAGACCGATTATATCGACTATTACCTGTTGCACTCCGTAGGTAACGGCGGAATAAAGATGTTCAACGACCGGTATGTGAACAACGGCATCATTGATTTCCTGCTCAAAGAGCGTGAAGCCGGGCGCATCCGTCACTTAGGATTCTCTTTCCACGGAACAATAGATTCATTCGACCAGGTGCTGGCTATGCACGATAAGGTACATTGGGATTTTGTACAAATACAGTTGAACTACATCGATTGGCGGCACGCTTCATTGCCCAAGAATGTAAATGCCGAATACCTGTACCAAGAACTGGAAAAACGAAACATTCCGGCGGTGGTGATGGAACCGTTACTTGGCGGACGTCTGTCGAAAGTGCCTCAACACATTGTAGAACGCCTTAAACAGCGCGACCCCGAAAACAGCGTGGCTTCCTGGGCTTTCCGCTTTGCAGGCTCTCCCAAAAACGTGCTGACGGTACTCAGCGGAATGACTTATATGGAACATCTGGAGGACAACCTGAAAACCTATTCGCCCTTAAAGCCTCTGAGCGAAGACGAATTGGATTTTCTGGCAGAAACGGCCAACTTAATGATACAATATCCAACCATTCCCTGCAACGAATGCCAATATTGCATGCCGTGTCCGTATGGAATAGATATCCCCGCCATTCTGGTACATTATAATAAGTGTGTAAACGAGGGAAACATCTCGGAAAGTACACAATCGAAGAATTACCGCGAGGCGCGTCAGGCATTCCTGGTGGGTTACGACCGTAGTGTGCCGAAACTAAGGCAAGCCAGCCATTGCATCGGCTGTAACCAATGTTCGCCCCACTGCCCGCAAAGTATCGATATACCAAAAGAATTGCAACGAATCGACGCTTATGTAGAGAAACTGAAACAAGGCACTTTATGATAGAACAACTCACTGAAACGCTGCATGCCGGACAATACTCCTGTGTAATAGCCCACGGTACGGAAATACGAACCTTCAGGCAGAGAGGGGTAGCCGACCTATACGACTTGCTACAGCACGATGCTCCGTTTTTACAGGGAGCCATCGTAGCGGACAAGGTGGTAGGTAAGGCCGCAGCTGCATTGATGATTTTGGGAAACGTCCGGTTGCTCCATGCCGATGTCATCAGTCAACCCGCGCTCCAGCTGTTGCAAGCAGCAGGGTTAGAGACCCAAGCCGGAAGAGTGGTGCCTTTCATTGAAAACCGGGCAAAGGATGGCTGGTGTCCGCTAGAGAAAGCCAGCTATTCGCTGCAATCGGTAGACGAAATCTTTCAAGTCATACAGACTTTTATAGAAAATCTGCGAAGTAAAGAAAGAGTCAGTCCTCCGAAGCCAGTTTAAGAGAAGAGCAAAAGCTCCCCTTCTCTCTGATAGGGCAAAGGGGAGCACAACACCGAGATACGGGACTCTGAAACCAAACGGAACGAAATGGGATAAACCCGGAAATTCCAAAGTAACGAGAGAAACGAAGTAAAGTAAAAGAACTTGGAGACAAGAGAAAGGCTCCGAACAAAAAGAGAAACGAAACAAACCGTGAGATACGGAACTCCGGAAGCAAAGGAACGAAACGGGGATAAACCCAGAGAGTTTCGAAGCAATGAGAGAACGATAAACAAATAAATTAAAATTTAAAATAAACGTAGCATATTATGCAAGCAACAACTGTCAAACTCTATTCTTTAGGCTACAGCCAGACTAAAACGTACCTGGCCGCAGCACTGTTCATGGTTGGAAATATAGCGTTGCCTCAACTGTTCCACCTTGTTCCGCAAGGAGGCATCACATGGCTGCCTATCTATTTCTTCACCTTAGTGGGTGCCTACAAATACGGTTGGAAAGTGGGACTCCTTACAGCCATATTTTCTCCGGTCATCAATTCACTCCTGTTCGGCATGCCTCTTCCGGCGGTATTGCCCGTCATCCTATTAAAATCCGTTCTGTTGGCTATGGCTGCCGGTTACGCGGCTCATCGCTTCAAACGTATTTCATTACCCATTCTCTTGATGGTGGTACTCTTTTACCAAGTAGTGGGAACACTTGGCGAATGGGCTATGTTCGGTCACTTTTTCAACGCCGTACAAGATTTCCGTATCGGGTTGCCGGGCATGGCTTTACAGGTGATTGGGGGCTATTTATTTATCAAACATTTAATCTACAAATAAGATGATGACACCTCTATTTATGGGAATCGGAGGACAGGAAATACTGTTTATCGCTCTGATTATACTATTGTTCTTCGGGGGCAAAAAGATACCCGAACTAATGAAAGGGCTCGGCAAGGGAGTACGCAGTTTTAAAGAAGGTATGAACGGGAACGACGCTCCTTCGGAAAAGACACAAGATACGGTTCAAAAAGAAGAAGCTGAAAAAAAGAAAGAAGAATAACAGAACTCTCGCACGCGAAAGAGACGAAAGTGGTAAAAATGAATTCAACGGGAAAAACATTCTGGGAACATCTGGATGAATTGCGTGATTCCTTGATAAAGATAGCTGTAGCCATCATTGTATGCGGAATCATCGCTTTCTTATTCAAGGAAGAGCTATTCGACTTCATCCTTGCCCCCAAACAGGACGACTTTATCACTTATCGTCTTCTCGACTTTGCCGGTAGCTGGATAACAGATTCCGGTGCGGCGCTCGATGCCTTTTCCGTACATCTCATTAATACGGGGCTGGCCACCCAGTTTGTGATGCACATGAAAGCCGCTATGTATGCGGGAACCTTTTGCGCTTCTCCTTATATACTATATGTACTGTTTCGTTTCGTCTCTCCCGCATTGTATTCCAACGAAAAGAAGTATACCACCCGGCTGGTAATAGGAGGTTACATCATGTTCCTGTTAGGAGCAGCCCTTTGTTACCTGCTTATCTTTCCGCTCACCTTCCGCTTTTTAGGCACCTATCAGGTAAGCGAAGAGGTGGAGAACCTCATTTCCCTGCAATCTTACATGGATACTTTTATGATGATGAGCCTTATGATGGGCATTGTATTTGAAATCCCCATTCTGTGTTGGTTGCTGGCAAAATTCGGATTTCTCACAGCCGAGTTCATGCGTCGTTACCGCCGTCATGCCATTGTACTGATTCTCGTTATTGCCGCCATTATTACTCCCACCTCCGACGTCTTCACACTGCTTATGGTGGCATTGCCCATGTATCTGCTTTACGAAGCCAGTATCTTCATTGTAAAACGTACTTCTAAAACGAAACGGAGTCACTCCTAAAAATTACGATTATCAATGTATACCTCCAAAAGCTTTGTGTGCCCGTTCGGATTGTACGGCGTGACATGCAAATCGGCAACGCAGGCCGGAATCAGGCAGCTGTATCCTTCGGTCAGCGTGATGGTCGTTACCGGAGGCATCGCATCTTTACCCACTCCCTGAGTACTGTTGATACGGATAGTACAATTACCCTCCATACACATATACACAATGAACGAATCGTATTTGTAAAGTTTACGATGAAAACCACGGTCTACTTCCAATAGCTTGACGACAAAAAACTCGTTCACGACAATGGGCACAGGCTTATTCAGCCTTCGTTCGTAATGTGTCCGATAATCATCGTATACTTTATAATCTATCGCATCCTTTGCCATCTCCGTATGCAACTGGCGCGGCTTGCCGTCCAACCCGGGACGGTTATAATCGAAAATACGGTAAGTGACATCACTGCTCTGCTGAATTTCGGCTAACAAAATGCCACCGCCAATGGCATGTACCCGCCCCGCCGGAATAAAAAACACGTCTCCGGCCTTTACCTCATGCTCTTCCAACACGTTGCAAATAGAATGGTCTTCTATGCGCTTTTCATATTCATATTGGGAAATGGGAGATTTGAATCCGGAATAGAGTTTGGCTCCCGGTTTAGCCTTGATAATGTACCACATTTCTGTTTTTCCAAACGTGTTATGCCGTTCTTTGGCAAGCACATCGTCAGGATGAACCTGTATGGAAAGGTCTTTGGCTGCATCGATAAACTTCACTAAAAGAGGAAACTTGTCGCCATATTTCTTATACACATTTTCGCCAAGCAACAAGGGTCCGTACTCTTTGGTAAGTTGGGCCAAATCCCAACCGGCCAGCGGACCATTCCGAACAATCGACTTACTCCCATCCACGGCACTTACTTCCCAGCTCTCTCCTACCGGTTCCTCATCGGCCGGCAAGTTCTTCACAGGTTTCAGGCGATTACCGCCCCATATCATCGTATGAAAGTTATTTTCAAACAATAGGGGATATAATACCACTGGATTATTCATTCGTCATTCTTTTTTAGTTATTCAATCTTCATTCTTTATTCAAAACGCCTTATTGCCGTTTATAAGGATGTTCTCCAAGTCATACTATCGAATAAAAAGACTCGCCCGCCATGTGTTTTCACCGCGTCTCCGTGCTTCATGCCGGGCAATCTTTCTTTTTTCAAACGGTTTGATGATTTACGCAAATACCTTGCATGTACCAATCGTAAAGCCGGTGAATGCCTTCATCAATCTCCACTTTATGATGCCAGCCCAAACGGTGCAGCTTCGTTACATCGGTCAGCTTTCTCATGGTGCCGTCCGGCTTGGAAGCGTCCCAACGAAGTTCACCCTTGAAGCCGATTTCCATTCTAATCTTTTCCGCACACTCTTTAATGGTAAGCTCCTTACCCGTGCCCACATTGATATGGCAATTGCGGATTTCCTTTGTATCCGGAGTGTAGGTATCTTTAAAATCTACATGAAGCAACACATGCACACTGGCATCAGCCATCTCCTCACTCCACAGGAATTCGCGCAAAGGTTTACCGCTTCCCCACAAGGTTACCGCTTCGGAAGTAATACCGAATTTGGCTAACTTCTCCACAATGTCCGTTTCCGTAGCATTACCATCCACTCCTTCTACCGGACGTAAAGAGATGTCCTTGCGTACGGCCGTCCAGTCTCCCTCATTCAGACACTTAGCCAAATGGATTTTCCGAATCATGGCAGGCAGCACATGGCTGTTCTCCAAATGGAAATTATCATTCGGCCCATAAAGGTTGGTCGGCATCACAGCTATATAGTTGGTACCATATTGCAGGTTAAAACTTTCGCACATCTTCAATCCGGCAATCTTAGCTATCGCATACGGTTCGTTGGTATATTCCAACGGTGAGGTAAGCAAAGATTCCTCCTTCATCGGTTGAGGCGCCTCGCGCGGATAAATGCAGGTGCTTCCCAAAAACAAGAGTTTCTTCACTCCATGCTTATAACTCTCGCCTATCACATTCTGCTGTATTTGCAAATTCTGATAGATAAAGTCGGCCCGATAGTGCAGGTTGGCCATAATGCCTCCCACATGAGCGGCTGCCAGTACTACAGCATCGGGTTGTTCCTTATCGAAAAACGCCTTGACTGCCGCACCGTCCAACAAATCGAGTTCCTTGTGGCTGCGCCCCACCAGATTCGTGTAGCCTCTTTCCCGGAGGTTATTCCAGATAGCGGAACCTACTAACCCATGGTGCCCTGCCACATATATCTTTGCAGATTTCTCTAACATAGTTTAGTCCTCCTCCAGCTGAGCTTTCAAATAGAGCTTCCGCACAAACTTCATATCATGTTCTACCATAATTCGTACCAGTTCTTCGAAAGAAGTCTTGGTAGGATTCCATCCCAATAAGGTTCTGGCTTTGGTTGGGTCGCCCAACAGCTGTTCTACTTCACACGGACGGAAATATTTCGGGTCCACTTCTACCAGCACACGACCGGTTGCCACATCAATACCTTTCTCATTGGCGCCTTCGCCTTCCCATCTCAGCTCAATACCCAGATGGCGGAAAGCCAATGTACAGAATTCACGTACGGTATGCATTTCGCCTGTTGCGATAACGAAGTCTTCGGGCACATCGTGTTGCAAGATAAGCCACATACATTCTACATAATCTTTGGCATATCCCCAGTCGCGCAACGAATTCAGATTTCCCAGATAAAGCTTGTCCTGGAATCCTTGTTTAATACGTGCTGCCGCCAACGTAATCTTACGGGTAACAAACGTCTCGCCACGCCTTTCACTTTCATGATTAAACAAAATGCCATTCACCGCAAACATGCCATAGCTTTCGCGATAGTTCTTCGTAATCCAGAATCCATATTGTTTGGCTACTCCATACGGCGAACGGGGATAGAAAGGAGTGGTTTCTTTTTGCGGCACTTCCTGTACCTTACCGAAAAGTTCGGAAGTGGAAGCCTGATAAATACGGCAAGTCTTTTCCAATCCGCAAATACGAACCGCTTCCAGTAAACGCAATGTACCTACGGCATCGGCCTCAGCGGTATACTCTGGCACATCGAACGATACTTTTACATGGCTCTGTGCCGCCAAATTATAAATTTCAGTCGGATGAATATCATGGATAATCCGTACCAACGAACTGGAGTCCGTCATATCACCATAATGTAAGTTTACCAAACGGGCCTTCTTCATGTCGCGTACCCATTCATCCAAATACAAGTGTTCTATTCGCCCGGTGTTGAACGAAGACGAACGACGCAAAATACCATGTACTTCGTATCCTTTACTCAATAAGAACTCTGCTAGAAACGAACCGTCCTGGCCCGTAATACCTGAAATCAATGCAATTTTATCCATTTATATCTGCAGTTTATGTTAAACGATTACATTTATTTTTTTGCGACTTCTTCTTTTCGTCCCATTTTAAACAGCCCTGCCTTAGTGCGACCGAAGCAACCTCATTCGTAGAAGACAGGTTCCTTCCATAAAAGAAACTTACGAATAGCTCACGTTGCAAAGATAGCAGATATTCAATCAAAAAGAAACGGATAAACAGGGATATTCTTGAAATCTCTTTTTTATACAGGCAAAAAGAGAATTTCACCAGGGAAGAAGACGTTTTTCTTCCATCCGGTTAAAAAAGAAAGAACTTCTCTCTACGAAAAAAGTACGCTCGAAAACGAAGCTTACAAAAGGAGAAATCTAAATTATGCCAGAAAGCCTCCTCTTTAATTCTCACATCAGATGCTATCGTTCTGTCTTTCTGTTCTTTTTATGCCTAAATATTTTGTTTCAATGTTTTTAATTCGTTCTTTTGCACATTTAACTAATTTATTAAAACATTTATGTATACGAACTACTCAAAAAAGATTCTCATGGGAGCGCTCTGTGCACTCTCGCTAGCCGGTTGTGTGGACAAAGATTTATATCACGGTCCGGAAGTAAAGCCGGCCGAAGAGTTCTTTGACTTTACCACTTCTTCCAATTGTACGGTCGATTTAGACTATGGATTGAATTATCAAGTGGTTTTTGAGTTATATGCCGAAAATCCGGTCTCTGAAGATGCGTATGGTAACCTCGTCAGAACCAAAGAGGAACCGGTTTATCGTGGTGCAACGGACAAAAAGGGTGTTTTTAATGATTTCATCTCTATCCCGTCATATCTTACAGAGCTCTATCTCTATTCGGACTATCTGGGAACGGTAAGCCCTATTAAACTACAAATCGCAAACAATAAAGTTTCTTTTGACCAAAAAGCTTTTATACAAAGCCAAAGAAATACGAAAAGTACCAGAAGCATTACCAATAACGGGTATTCCTATCCCGACGGTTTTAAAATATTAGGCGACTGGACCTCAATAGGCTGTCCTACTTATCTTTCTTCTGCCTCTACGGAGATAGACGCCCAGTTATTATATAACATTCGTAAGGTATTTATTGAACCGGGAGGAGGAGCTGCAATGGAAGATATTTATCCTCAATATGTAGACGACAATGTAAATATAGAAATCAATATTACCAAACCCACCGAAATTGGACTCGTCATGCTGAGCAGTACAGCTGCAAAACAAAACACCGTAGGATACTTTACTTATCCTACTAACCAGAAACCGACCGACGTTTCTCAGATTACTCCTATCATTGCCTTTCCACGCATTTCATCAAAGATATGTAATTCCGGCACGACAGTGGGTGGCATGTATACAGGCGACCGTGTAGATTTAAAATACTGGGATGGCGAGAAGTTTGTCAAAGAGTTCCCGGCAGGAGTAAGTATTGCCTGGTTCCTTATCGAATCTTCTTATAACCAAAATACTTCCGCTATACTTAACAACAACTGCACATTCTATTCTATCCGCGATTTAAACCGGAGCAAGGAACACCGTACCATCGCTTTGAAGAACCAGTCGGGACAGGTAGTTGCTTTCGGTATGGAAGACGCCACCAACTTTACTCCTACAAAAGACAATACCCGAAGAGGCAACTTTGGTGATGCGGTATTCTATCTCGACTTTACCGATGGTAATTCGGTTGAAACAGGCGGTATAGAAGAACTTCCGGAAGCACCTCTTGGTGATATCTACACCTCTTTTAAAGGCGTATTAGCTTTTGAAGACTTATGGCCGTCTAAAGGAGATTATGATATGAATGATGTGGTGATAGAGTATAAACGCGACATTTACAAAAACATCATAACAAGCAAAGTCGTAAAGATTGTAGATACCTTTACCCCTAAATACGACGGTGCAAATAACTCAAACGGCTTCGGCTATCAGCTTACAGGCATACCGGATAGCGATATCTCAAACATATCCATTGAATCGGACGGCGTCGCTTCCAAATACATGGAAGGAAAAGACAGAGAACCGGGACAAGAGTACCCGACCTTTATTTTGTTCGACAATCATAAAACCGCTCTAAACCAGACATTCACCGTAACCATGAATGTTGCACGGGAGAAATATACGGAACAGGCATTTACCCCTTTCTTCAATAGTCCCTATTGGAACCAGGATTATAAGTACAATATGAATCCTTTCATCATTATCTCTGCCAATACGGGGCGTGATAAAGAAGCCCATATTGTAAAATTCCCTCCGACAAGCAAGATGAATACCTCTTATTTCGGGAAAGACACGGATGCGTCCAGACCGGAAGAAGGACTCTATTACGTAAATAATGAAAATCTACCGACCGGACTTCAGGTGAGTGGTGTCAAGGTAGGAACCAAACGAGGTGCCGACTTCCTTATTCCAAAAGAACAAAAAAGTATTTTAGAGGCCTATCCCCAATTCAAAACCTGGGCATCCAGCTTTGGTACAAAAGAACTATATTGGTGGAAGAATCCGGATAACTCAAAAGTTATCACTCAATAAAGAATAAACCGAAACGCATTGGAATAGATGCATCGGAACAGATGTATTGAAACAGATGCATCGAAGGCTATAACAGAATAAAAGAAAGAGGGTACGTCAATTGTTCAAACTTTTGACATACCCTCTTCCCGTTTTGTATCTTTATAGCGCTATATTCCGTTTAAAAGCTCTTAATGTTGTTGTGTCCAACTTTCCAAACTGGTATGAAGCATTGGAATACACCTTATTTTAAGTCCATGTACAAGTTGAGATAATGGCTAGTACGCACTGCGTTCATTGGAATACACCTTATTTTAAAGTCCATGTACAAGTGTCGGTAAAGGTTTTCTTACCCGATTTGCCTTCCACACGAATCACGTTTTCTCCGGGAAACAAGGTTATATTATCCCATACGATGCGGTTCACTTTATCTTTTTTCTGTTTACCTATCTTCTTATCATTAATGTAAAGCGTAGCTTCATTCAAATTGGTATACACCCTGACCAATGTCTGCGCATCGGTATGTTCGGTAAACCTGCGGCTGCAAATGTAAAGCATCGGTTCCGGATTCCAATTCGCCTTATAAAAGTAGAACGCATCTTTTTTCACCTTGCGGTCGTAAGTAACCGCTCCTTTATCATTGATGCCGTCTGTATCTCCCTCTTTACGGATAGACGATTGCATATCGGAGAACTGCCAAATAAATTTAGCCCATAAATAAGGACGTTCGGCAAAAGCCTCCCAATATCCCTCGTGACAGATAGCCTGATACTCTTCCGGATGAAAGCCTTTGGGGAGCTGGGCTTCCTTATTCAGAGGAGAAGCATGCTGATGAATACTTGCTCCGGCGCCATATTCGGAAACTCCTACCGGCTGGTTGTTGGAAGTGCTTCTTGCATGGTCGAAAAACTCAGTTGCCTGCTGCTTGGAATTAGTCCAGCCAAAGTATTTATTCCAGGCAACCAAATCGGCACATCCCAAATAATGAGTCTGGTCTACGCAAGTAGCGAAAGCGGTTAAGCGCGAAGGGTCTAACTCCTTATATAATGCATTGATTTCTTTCACAAAAGGCACCGGATTATCGTATGCCTGAAAACGTTTTCCGTCGCTTATCAGCAACTCATTGAAAATACCCCAGAAACAGATAGACGGATGATTGAATTTTTGATAAACCAACTCTTTCAGCACCTGCCGGGCATTCTCCTCAAATCCTTTATTATGCAAATAGCCGGTGTAGGCATATCCGCCCGGGCCGCACATCGGAATCTCCGTCCACAAAAGGATACCATTCTCATCACATGATTTGTACATGGGCTCCGCATGAGGGTAGTGTGCCAAACGCATAGCCGTAGCTCCCACCTCTTTAATAAGCTCCATATCTTTATCATAATCTTCCTGGTGCAAAGCGCTGCCTTTCCCTTTCACATCTTCGTGGCGGCAAAAACCATATAGATTCAAGTATTCCCCATTCAGGAAAAATCCTTTATCCGGGTCAGCATGGAAATAACGGAAACCTGTTTGCTGAGTTACTTTATCAAGCAAGCGGTCGCCCTCATACAATTCTACTGAAACGCTGTATAAATAGGGATTCTTTTTCCCGTTCCAAAGGGTGGGATTCAAAAGACGGAGAGGTTGCTTTACAGATTCTCCGGATACGGCAGTCTCCTCACTGGCAACTACTTTGCCGTCCGCATCCATCACCGTAGTCTTTAGCTTCAATCCCTCTTTCATCTCTTTCAGGGACAACACACTTTCGACCGTGATATCGGCCTGCTTTTCTGTAATTTTATCCTGCCGTACAAAGACTCCCGGTGAAGCATAAAACACCGGAGAAATACAGTTCTTTTCCGTAATAATCAAATGGCAAGGACGATGGATACCTCCATAAATATTAAAGTCGCCACTGATTGGCAGAATATCCGTACGATAGGCATTGCTCACCCAAACTTCCAAAGAGTTATCGCCTTCGTGTACAAAATCCGTAATCTCCAGACAGAAAGCCGTATATCCGCCTAAGTGCTGCCCTACTGTTTGATAATTAACGAACACATCGGCCGCCGAATTCACTCCTTCGAAATAAAGGAAAAGCCGTTTGTCTTTCATTTCGGGAGTCATCTCCAACTGACGTTTATACACCATCATCTCCCGATTGTAATGTGTTGTTCCCTCTACATAATCGGCATTCCAGGTATGGGGTAAAGTGACAGGAATAAGAGGTGCATTCTTCTTATTATCAGTTAACGGTTTATATCCCCACCCTTTATCCAGCAGAACGGATGTACGCGGATGATTGTCTCCAAAAGCGGAGGTATTACATAACATCCCGATGGCTACGAGACATAAAGCAAATAAGTTGTGTTTCATAGATTAGTATAGTGATTAATAAATGATTGTCACGTTTTGGAGCCAAAGATAGCACACAATCATATATAAACATTACAATCCGACACAAAAAGAAGCATTCTAATACAATATTTATTATTTATTTCAAAAATCCGCGTTACATTCCAACCTTTCATACTAGAACAGACCTCTTACAACGGTACTTTTTCAGTAAAAGACAAGAGGCGGGCAGACCCGGAAAAAGACTTCGCCAGAGGCCAAAAGACTCCATACTCCTATCAACAAACCCTGTTAGAAGTCCGGGGAACAGCTCTTTTTGTCTTATCACGCCGCAAAAGCAGAAAAGACTTCCGGAGGTAGCCGTTAGAAAACTACCAGAGTGGTATTCCCGATCTCTAACAAGTAAACGCCGTACAGGCATAGAAGCATTTCTTCTCAAGCCTTATCAAACATAAGATTGGATACATATCTACTGAATCCAGGTTCGTATAAGAACATCAGTAGCGGGTTCTATAATTAGATGTAATGCCACACCATTGTTATAGTTGTGACAGAGGTATGTGTCACACCTTTGCCAAGCTGTTGGCATGGTTGTGACAGCTATATGTGTCACACTTGTGCCAAGCTGTTGGCATTACAATGTGGAACTATACAACTAAAACAGCAGCTACCGTCAACGTTCGGTTACTAAGCAAGTGGTTATATAAGAGGTTAATGCACGGCGATGTTTCCTTGATGCAAGCGGATAATCTTTTGAGCCAAGGCCATACCGATGCCATGCCCCTCTACCATCTTCTCCTGTCCCTTTCTAATAGAATAAGGTGAAAAGGTGCTGCTTTTCCATTTCCGGCATACCTATACCGTCATCGGACAAACGAATGATAGTCCATTTTTCCAAAAAAGAGATTTGAATGAACGAAGAGTTATCGGCAGAATAAAAATAACGATAAAATGAAAATGCAAATAGAAAATGCTTAAATACAAAAGTTTAGCTTTCATTTCTCTATCTCCTTTTTATTCTATATCTTTGCACTGACTAGCTAAACTATATTCAAAATTTATTCTATGGGAAATCTGAGTGGTAATCGTAACATTCGATTATGCATTACGCTTATTCTGTTTGCAACCTGCATGGTTCATTCTGTCCAATCGAAAACAACCTATGTTGGAGATGAAGAGGTAAATCTATTGGTTATACATTCGTTTGAGGAAAGCTTTTCCGGTTATCCGAAACTCAATAAACGGCTTGCATCGGAACTGGAAAAGAACAAAAAAACGATAAACATCCAAACGTTCTATTTAGATTGTGACGCCTTCGACCACAACGGCGAGACAGAGCGTATTTACCATTATCTGGATACGCTCCGCATCAAGCCCGATATCATTGCCCCTTTCGACGACCAAGCCACTTATTCATTGCTGGCATCCAGACATCCGCTTTTAAAAAACACCCCTATTGTCTTTTCGGGAGTGAACTTCCCGAATTGGGAATTGCTCAAAGAGTATCCGAACGTAACCGGTATATGGGACAAGCCCGATTATGAGAAAAATATCGAGATGATAGAAAAATTTCTGGGAGTAAAGTACATCCGCTTCTTCTACGATAAAACGTATAACGGCAAGCAGGTTATAAAAAGACTGGCAGAACAGTATAAAGAGAAGGATAAAGAACTTTACCAGAGACTGGACTATTTTCTGCAAACGAAAGATTCGATTGAAAACACGGATGATATAAAAGAAATCAATACGTTTTTGAGAGGAAACGATTACGACCTGCCACCTTCAAAAACCAGCCTGCACTTTATTAACATGTGGGATGGACTGGGACGCAACCTGATGTGGAACATTACCGGTTCGTTCAAATACTCGGTTTTCTTATTGGCTAAATACGATTATACCACTGCCGATGTCGGCCGCCTGGCTACAGTACCTACCTTCTCGGCCGTCAATGAGGGATTTACTCAGCACATGGATATTCTCGGAGGCTATTTCACTACTACGGAAGACCAGGTGCATGCTACTTGCGAGTACCTGTTCCGAATTATAAGAGGAGAAAAAGCCTCCACTTTACCGATAAAAGAGTCCCCGAAAAAATATGTACTGGATTGGAATGTTCTCAATCGCTGGGAAATTCCCATGGACCAGGTTCCCAGAGAATTCGAGATTGTGAACATGCCCTTTTATATAAAATACAAACTCGAACTCATTGTCGGTTCTTCTATCTTCGGAGCATTGATTCTCTCCATTATCTTCAACTTGTTGTTTCTATATTATCGCGAAACCAAACGGAAACGTCAGGCACAAATGCATTTGCTGGAAGAAAAGAATTTCTTATCTCTGGCCATGGAGGGAAACAACATCTTTGCGTGGCGATACAACAGCGCCACCAACCAATTTGTGTTTGATAAAGAGTTTTTAGACACCGTTGGTACAAACTACGAAACCATTAATCTGGATATCTTAAACCAAATGACCCATCCCGATGATGCCGAACAAGCCTTGACCAGTTTCATCAATGTGATGAACGGAAAAAACACACATGGAGAAGTCCGTTCCAGAATAAAGTTCAATGAACAAGGATATGTATGGTATGAATTCAGATTTCTAAAGATTTCAGGCTTCTTAGAAGACCAGTTATCGGTTATCGGCCTGGTGATGAATATTCAGGATTACAAAGACAAAGAGCAAGAACTGATAACAGCCAGAGACCTGGCCGCCAAAGCCGAACTGAAACAATCGTTCCTGGCTAACATGAGCCATGAAATCCGCACTCCCCTGAATGCAATTGTGGGTTTCTCGAATATGCTGGTAGAAGACTATGAGCTCTCTAATGAAGAGAAACAGGAATACATACACATCATCAATCTGAATTGCGAATTGTTGCTTAAGCTAATCAACGACATCTTAGAGCTTTCACGAATTGAATCGGGCCACGTCTCGCTTACTATCGAACAGTGTAATTTGAATGAGATTGTGGAAGAAGCGCATAATATGTGTGCAGCACAGGTGCCTCCGGGAGTTGACTTCATTGTCAATGTACCTCAACAACCTACCTATATCGAAACCGACAGAATGAGGTTAAAGCAGGTGTTTGTGAATTTAATAAGCAATGCTTTCAAATTCACCTCGTCCGGGCATGTGGCCATTGGAATAGAGCGGACTGAAGGAACGGGAAACGTCCGCGTTTATGTAGAAGATACAGGAGAAGGTATTCCCGAAAAGCATCAGAAAATGATTTTCGACCGCTTCTATAAGGTCAATGAGTTTGCCCAGGGAACAGGATTGGGATTATCTATTTGCCAGGTAATAGTAACGAAGCTGAATGGTCAAATCACTCTTACTTCGGAAGAAAAGAAAGGTAGCCGTTTTGAAGTCACACTGCCTTGCATGGCTGATAAAGAAGATGAGCGCGCTAAAGAGCATGAAGAAGACAAAAAGGAACATTCGGAGGATAAACCGGAAATAACTTCAAATGATGATAAAAGACGTCCGGTGGTTTTAATTGCCGAAGACAGTGTAAGCAACTACCTGATTCTAAACAACATTCTCAAAGATTTCTGTCACATCATTTGGGCGATTAACGGAAACGGCGTATTGGAAATCCTTCGTAAACAGAAAGTAGACCTTATATTAATGGATATCAAAATGCAAGAAATGGATGGGATTACTGCCTTAACCAAGCTCCGAAAGACTTTTAAAAAGCTTCCTGTCATTATCCAGACAGCTTATGGCATTGACGAGAACATCCGGCTGGCCAAGCAAGCAGGGGCATCGGGCATCATCTCGAAACCCATCAGGCAGGAGGTACTGCTAAACGAAATCCGCCATTTTATTCATTTGGATAAGGATGAAACAGTGGATACAAACTCTCATTAGAGATGTAAGATAGTACAAGAAAAGAGAGAGACTTAACCCTTTGCCACATCGTCTTAATTTGTCTCAACCGATGAAAACGGTTGAGACTCTATTACTATATTCTTTATTTATATAGTTCCCTCCTCCCCATTAAAGAAGCTTGCTTGCCATACACTTCACTATACCAACGACCTTTTGCTGTGGCAAAGCAAATAATGCCTGTTAATCTGCATCTTCCCCACAGTAGGAATAGAGAGACAATTCAATGTGTATCATTTATTTAAGGTTCTCTTTCTTATATAAAAATAAGAAGAGTAGATACAAAAATAGATAGATGCTTCTACTAAAAGGCCTTTAAAAAGTTCTACTAACAAGTTATATGAAGACAATTCTAAATCATTACGTTTAGCCCTACTCCTCTGTCCGGTAAATTAGGCTTTAGGTAGAATTTACAAAACGTTATAGCTCCCATATATAAAGCAAAATAAAGATAATAAATCAAGGAAAAACTATCAAAAAAACAGGGTTTCTAAAGAGTATGTATAGAAAAGAAAAAGACGTTCTTTATACCGTTCTATAACTTCCTTCGCCACAAAAGAAGAATATTAGGAATAAAGTAAAAAAAGAAGGGATATTTTGTAGGATATTAAAAAGAATGTTATACATTTGTAAAAAACACATAGATACATCATGAGAGGAAGAATAATAGACATAAAAAAACTGCAAAGGGGTGGAAAGATGTTTGCATATGACAAATATTTTATGTTCCTCTCTATGCCGGGCTTTTTATCTATTATAAACACCTCATACTCACACGACAATCACTCTATTATTTCTTTTTGGAATTTTGTTTCCTATTTCTTTTTTTCAATGTTCTTTTTCCCAGAAATGGGAAGCGGTGTCCGGTTCTCCGTTATCAGCAACCGGAATGCGAATATAAATTCATATTGTTAAATTAAAGAACCAAAGAAAAAAGGAATAGAAAACAAGAAGGGGGCATCTATGCGTCCATAGCCCAAGAGCAGGCTATCTATTACAAAATGTAGCTTCAACAGCTATATTTATCGTCCCCCGGCAAAACATCCGGAAAGAAAGCACATACCATATATCAGATAATGTAGAGAACATATAAATGTACTCACCACCCGGCGCGTCTAGTTGTCGGAGGAGAGAACATAAGGATACAACCCTGGTATAAAAAGAAGCAAAATGTATTTATATAATTATTAATTCTTTAAAAAGAAAGAAAAATGGAAAAGAAATTATTTTTGACAATGGTTGCCGCTGCGTTTATGCTGGCAAGTTGTGGTAACGAAGTAAAGGAAAGCTGGAACGGCGAAATACGCCTGAGAGTAGCATCGAGGCGCAAACACGCGCCACGCACAGTCTGGACAAAGTTTTGAAAGCAGGTGAATCTGTACATGTATGGATAGACGATTCAAAATCTCCCAATGCAGATATTACAACAGAAAGCCTTTACAAAAACAAAGTACTGACCGTAGAGGCTGACAGTAAATTGTCCGGAGGAGAAACCATGTATTTTCCACAAAGCGGTAACACAGTAAATATCTATGCGCTGCATACCAATGCTACTCTTACAGGCGATGAATTTCCTGGTGAACTAACCCATACGGTAGCCCAAGACCAAAAAGTTGCAACCGCCACTGCCGGAGCAGGTTATCAAGGTTCTGATTTAGTATATGCAAAGATAGCGGGACAAGCACGAACTGCTGACCCTATTTCACTGGAATTCACACACATGCTTTCTAAAATCGAAGTAGTATTGGTAAAGGGTGCAGGTGTATCGGATATCACTTCTGCGGAAATACTCAATACGAAGTTAAAAGCCGTATTTACACCGAGCAAAACGGCCGATTTTAGCGTAGCGACAGATAATGCTGAAACAATTGCTGATTCCAATCCGATTGCAATAGACTGCGAAGCAACCCCTCAGGCCGATGCAAGCGACGACAATAAAGCAATACTCAACGAAGCCATCATTGTTCCACAAACGTTGACAGAAACAACCGAATTTATTCGCATTAACGGAACCCTAATTTATAAATTACCGGCAGATAAAACGTTTGTAGCAGGAAAGAAATACCGCTATATCGTTACAGCCAATTTATCCGGATTAACCGTAACCTCAAGTATTACTGATTGGAGTCCCGAAACAGGTGACAACAATGGTAGCGCAGGTATGTAATTATCGCTTCATATACCATGTGAAGCAATTCATTTCAAAGAATACCCCAAAAGCTATAGACAGAGTTCACTAAAACAACAGGCTATAGTTTTATAAAAACAGAGTAGGAGAAAACAACAACCGCTTTCTCCTACTTTCTTTATCAGACCTTTCTCTCTGTATATCCTTGTTCCGAGGCTAACGTTTCCCATTTTGGCATTGAATGGTTAACACCAAGAAGCGAGATACTTAAAAAGAATTTTCGGACATGCCTTTCAAACCTTATTCCGTATTCCATAAAATAGGTGCTGTTCCATTTATTTTACCTCCACGCTTTCACCATTTGCACTATAATAGGGCATCATGAAACGAATCTTCACGCACTTATTCTTCTTTGCGTAATGTTTCAGGAACTCCGTCAGTTTCTCATAAAACAAAGATTCATGGGTTATCGTCTCATTCGTACAATAATCGTATAATTCGGCCTCTCTATAAGCCACGTGAGAACTACTTTAAACCGCTATTCTTTAACGAAGTGGAGAAAAAGAAAAAGCTCTGAAATCCTTGAATTTCAGAGCTTTGCTTTAATTTGCTATTTACTTTCGCGGTGCGTACGGGACTCGAACCCGTGACCCCATGCGTGACAGGCATGTATTCTAACCAACTGAACTAACACACCAAATTGTTGTTTTCTTTAGCAATTGCTCTTAATTGCGGGTGCAAAGGTAGAAAATTCCGTGAAACTTACAATAGCAAAATAAAACTTTTTTTGCCGAGAGACACTTTCCCAGCCCTATAACCCCACTCTATGAGCAGAAGTTCTTTCTACCGAATAGGATTTTCCCTTTTTTGAGAAACTTATCGTCCGAAATAGTGTCGAGTTATCAATAACTCAATTAGATTTGTACATGCTTTCCTAAAAAAGCAGCATCCACTTCTATCTGATTAAAAAATAGTTCGGTTATCCACCTTTAAAAATAGACGTAGAATGAAAAACTCAATCCCTCAATATACTTTCTATAAAAACAAATATGGCAAAGAACTCCAGATTGACGTTGTGGAATTGAAATATGTCAAACGGTTCTTAACTAAAAAAGCAACGCATACACTGACTTATTATGACATCACGTTTATAACAGAAGGAGAAGGAGCCTTTTATATCGATAACCGAATAGATAGAGCTGTGCCTCATGATGTATTTTTCTCTAAACCGGGTGAAATCAGACATTGGGATACGAAACATATTATAAACGGATATGCATTGATTTTTGAAGAAGAATTTCTGTCTTCTTTCTTTAAAGACTCTTTGTTTGTACAACATCTTTCGTATTTCCATATGGGAAAGGCCTCTTCCAAGTTGCATTTAACGAACGAACTTCACATACGCATGCTTCATCTCCTCCATCAAATTAAGGAAGAAATAGATGCTTACCGACAAAACGAAACGCATTTGCTGAGGGCATTGCTTTATGAAGTGCTGACGCTATTGGACAGGGCTTACAAGAATGAAATATCTACAAAGAACGGGGACAAAGAAACGAGGCATATCGGTAAGTTCATAAAATGGGTTAGCTCCGACCTGAAAGAACATCATACAGTTCAGCATTATGCAGACAAACTCTGTATTACTCCCAACTATTTGAACGAGATAGTAAACTCAACAATGGGTATCAGTGCCAAACAATACATTCGGAACAAAATAATGGATGAAGCTAAAAGATTACTTGTTTACACAGATTCTTCCGTATCGGAAATAGCGTTTGGACTTTGCTTTTCCACCGTTTCTTATTTTGTACGCAGCTTTAAGCAATGTGTAGGAGAAACACCTTTATCTTATCGAAAAAGGCATAAACCGTAAAAAGTAGCATTTCTTCCTTTGTTTCTATCGCATCGGTTTTCGTCTGCTTTTCTACCTTCGCATCCTAGTACTAACCAATAAAAACAAGAAAATATGAAAGATGTGGAAAAAACAGTAGGAAGCATGATTGACAAACAAAGAGTGGCTTTCATCGGTTCGCTCGATTTGGAAGGTTTCCCCAATGTAAAAGCTATGCTGCAACCTAGAAAAAGAGAGGGCATAAAAACGATTTATTTGACAACAAACACTTCTTCAATGCGTGTTGCACAGTATCGGAAAGACAACCGGGCCTGTGTTTACTTTTGCGATTCGAGATTCTTCAGAGGCGTTATGCTTCGGGGAACGATGGAGGTATTGACAGACAGCGCCAGTAAGGAAATGATATGGCGGGAAGGCGACACGATGTATTACAAAGAGGGAGTAACGGACCCCGACTATTGTGTGCTGAAGTTTACGGCAATATCCGGAAGATTTTATAGCAATTTCAGCTCGGAAGAGTTTATAATTGAATAACATGAAATAAAATAGATATTCATACGCCATCATCTTACTATAGAGGAATTTTTACTATATTTGCAAAATAGATATAGAGCTCTTTTGTGTAATTGGAAAATAGCCATTCTATTGAATACAAATGTCGAAGACATGATTTGCTAGCAAAGAAGAAGAAAAAGCATTGGAAACAAAATAAATGGGGAATAGATGTTCCATCTGAAAAGAAAGTTTGTCAAGAATAAGATTGCCGTTTTAGTCAATGAGCCAGACGATTCTTTAGAACAAATATCCCCTAAGACAGATGAATAACTCTATGAGAGGAATATGAAAAAGAAACTAAAATCGTGGCAAGGATGGCTATTATTTGGAGGTTCAATGGTTGTTGTGTTTGCCTTAGGCTTGTGCATTTCGACTTTGATGGAACGAAGAACCGAGATAAAGAGCACACTTATCAATCATAAAACGGTAATCGGAAAACTTGAAGCGCGCAACGAAGTCTTTAAAAATGATTATCCCCGCGAATATAGAACTTGGAGCGAAACGGCAAAAACCGATTTACAAAGAAAGTTCAACGGAAGCGTAGGAGGCGATGTGTTAGAACAACGCCCTGAAATGGTGATATTGTGGGCCGGATATGCTTTTTCCAAAGACTATTCTACTCCGCGCGGACACATGCACGCAATAGAGGACATCAGGGCTTCCCTTCGTACCGGCGCACCGGCAACAGAGACCGACGGTCCGCAACCTGCCACTTGCTGGACTTGTAAAAGCTCAGACGTATCCCGTATAATGGAAGCCGTCGGTGTAGACGCATTCTATAATCATAAATGGGGAGCGTTAGGTAGCGAAATAGTGAATCCTATCGGTTGCGTCGATTGCCACGAACCGGAGAATATGGAATTGAGAATCACTCGCCCGGTTTTAATCGAAGCTTTCCAACGTCAAGGCAGGGATATCACGAAAGCCTCTCCACAGGAGATGCGGTCTTTGGTCTGCGCACAATGCCACGTGGAATATTATTTCAAGAGCGATGATAAATACCTGACCTTACCTTGGGACAAAGGTTTTACAGTAGAAGAGATGGAGGCTTATTACGATGAAATCAATTACTATGATTACATACACAAACTGAGCCGTACTCCGATATTAAAAGCGCAGCATCCCGATTATGAACTTTCGAAAATGGGCATTCACGGCCAACGGGGCGTGTCGTGTGCCGACTGTCACATGCCCTATGATAGCGAAGGCGGTGTAAAATTCAGCGACCACCATATACAGAGCCCATTGGCCATGATTGACCGTACTTGTCAGACATGCCATCGTGAAAGCGAAACAACCTTACGCAACAATGTTTTCGACCGTCAGCGTAAGGCGGACGAAATACGTAACCGCCTGGAACAAGAATTGGCTAAAGCCCATATTGAAGCAGAGTTCGCCTGGAACAAAGGGGCAACGGAAGAGCAGATGAAAGAGGTGCTGGCGCTTATTCGACAAGCACAATGGCGCTGGGATTTCGGAGTGGCTTCTCATGGAGCTTCTTTCCATGCACCGCAGGAAGTGCAACGCATCTTGTCTCATGGCCTCGATAGAGCCATGCAAGCCCGCCTTCTATTGTGCAAAGTACTGGAAAGGAATGGTATTATGGAAGATGTACCTATGCCGGATATTTCTACCAAAGCGAAAGCCCAGGAATACATCGGTTTAGATATGGAGGCCGAGAGAACGGCAAAAGATAAATTCTTAAAAACTACCGTACCGGCCTGGTTGGAAAAAGCCAAAGCAAACGGACGTTTGATACAGAACTAAGCCTACTCTGTATGTGGAAAGTACCATGGGGATATAGAGAAGGCTTCGTCTGCGGGATAGGTTTGCTGGTTACAGGTTTGTTGTTACAAGGTACTATCGGGGGTGTACGTTGGGATTTATTTGCCTGGCCGGTCAACATCATAGTCTTGGTACTGTATCTGCTTTCATTAGCAATAATGCATGCGCTTCGCAAACGGGTATATGGCTTTAAATGGCTGAGCCATTATATGTCCGCGGTATCTTCTCTTATTTTCGTAACGGCTATCACGGTATTGATGGGGTTGATACGGCAAGTGCCTTCCACCCAACCTGTAGATTTCCCAAGTCTCTCAAAGATGCTTTCTTTCTGGCCGTTTGTATTGCTTTATACCTGGTTGGTAACGACCTTAGGACTGACTATTCTCCGCACAAGCTTCCCTTTGAAAGTAAGTAAAGTTCCTTTTCTACTCAATCATGCCGGACTTTTTATAGTGTTATTGACGGCAACCTTCGGCAATGCAGATTTACAGCGTTTGAAGATGACTACCCGATTAGGAGAAACCGAGTGGCGGGCTACAGACGAATACGGCCATTCAATAGAATTACCGCTTGCAATCGAGCTGCATCGTTTCACCATTGATGAGTACCCTCCCAAACTGATGTTAGTTGATAATGAAACGGGGCAAGCCCTCCCGGCAGATAGACCCGGACAACTCTTACTCGAAGATGGAGTGGAAGGAGGCAAATTGCTGGATTGGGAAGTCTCCATTCTTCAATCTATTCCGATGGCTGCTTCGGTAACTACGGAAGATACGCTGAAATTTACAGCATTTCACTCGATGGGAGCGACTTATGCAGCCTACCTGAAAGCGACCCATACAAAGACCGGACAAACAAAAGAAGGTTGGGCCAGTTGCGGAAGTTTCATGTTTCCTTATAAGTCCTTGCATCTGAACGAGCAATGCAGCCTCGTAATGCCCGAACGTGAGCCCAAACGTTTTGTCTCCCATGTAACGGTTTATACAAAGGAAGGAACGATTCGACAAGATACCATTGAAGTAAACCATCCCTTAAAGATAGCCGGATGGACTATTTATCAGTTGAGTTATGACGAAACAAAAGGTCGTTGGAGCGATATCAGTATCTTTGAACTGGTACGCGACCCGTGGCTACCCTTCGTTTATGCCGGAATAATCATGATGATATTAGGAGCTATTTGCTTGTTTATGAATGCTCCTAAGGGAAAAGAATTATCCAGAGATAAAACAGTCTCTCCGGATAAGCTACAAACAGAAAACAGAAGGGAGGAAGCTATATGAGTTGGGATTACTTTGTAGTGTTTGCCCTTATCGCCCTGCTTTTCTGGGGCTTCGGCGCCTTTGCCGCCTGGCATGGGAAAAGACCGATAGTGGTATATGCATCCACTTTAACGGGTCTGGCCATATTCCTCTGTTTTATCGTGGGAATGTGGATTTCTTTAGAACGCCCACCTATGCGGACAATGGGAGAAACTCGTTTATGGTACTCCTTCTTCCTCCCTCTGGCCGGACTTATTACATATAGCCGCTGGAAATATAAATGGATACTTAGTTTCAGTTCCCTCCTTTCATTGGTATTTATCTGTATCAATCTCTTCAAACCGGAGATACATAACAAAACACTGATGCCTGCATTGCAGAGTCCCTGGTTTACGCCGCATGTTATTGTCTATATGTTTGCCTACGCCATGCTTGGAGCGGCTGCGATTACTGCAATATACCTGCTTTGGTTCAAGAAGAAAAGTATTGAACCCCGCGAAATGGATTTATGCGATAACCTGACTTATGTAGGACTTGCTTTCATGACTTTAGGCATGCTTTCCGGTGCCATTTGGGCGAAGGCTGCTTGGGGACATTATTGGGCTTGGGACCCTAAAGAGACTTGGGCTGCAGCTACTTGGTTTGCTTATCTGGCGTATGTTCATTTCCGACTGGGGCGTCCCTCTGCACACCGCAAGGCGTTAATCGGATTGCTGGTTTCATTCTTATTACTACAAATGTGCTGGTATGGTATCAATTACCTGCCTTCGGCACAAGGAGTAAGTATACATACGTATAATCTGAAGTAATTAATGCTTCCTCCTACTTTATCCTCAATCATGGAGAAGTCACCGTCTCATTAAAAAAGAGTTATCGCGCGTAGAAGTACTAGATGATTTGACCATCGGAGACGTAACCATCTTATTATAAAAAAGTTATCTCATTATTTAGGAAGTAGGGTTTTTAAAATGAACAGACACGGTGAAGCCATACTTTTCTATTGCCGAAATAAGGTGATGAATTTTAGTCTGAAACGTACACAATCCTGTCTGCGCGATTTCTTAATGCGGTATTTATTCTTCTGCTGTTTCCGACACTGTTTCTGCTAAAGAAAGAACGACCGCAAAGCAGCTGCCTTTTCCTACTTCGGATTCCAGTTCTATGCGTCCGGATAATTTTTCAATAATCACTTTGCTGATAGATAATCCCAATCCAGTGCCTTGTTCAAATTTGTCACTCTTGTAAAAACGGTCGAAAATCATAATACGTTCTTTTTCATCAATACCTATACCGCTATCTTCTACGTATACGCAAACTTCCTTGTGCTCGGCATCCAACCTGCATCCTAATTTTATATATCCGCTTTGAGTAAACTTATTGGCGTTACTCAAAAAGTTATCGATAACTTGCACAAAACGGTCGCGGTCTATATCAACCGGTAAGGTCAACGTTTCATCCAAATCCAGATAAAACTGCAAAGAGGGTTGCACTAACGGCTGGTAAGTAGTATAAATCTCTCTGACAATTTCAGCCATATCCCATCTCCTTATTTGAAAACTGATATCACCGGACTCCAAATTCGAGATTTCCACTATATCATTAATGAGTTTCAATAGCAAATCATTGTTACGGTTGATAATGTCAAGCATGTCTGCTTTTTCATCCGGTTCTATTTCATCGGCGTCTTCGCCTATTAGCAGATTCGTAAAACCGACAATGGCATTGAGCGGAGTACGAATTTCATGACTGATGTTATTAAGAAATGATTGCTTCAATTCCGCCTTTTCAGCCATTTTTTTGGCTAAAATCAATTGCTGCTCGCGGTCTACCAATTCTTGGATATTTTGCATAATGCCTGCCAACATCATTTTCCCTTTGGCATCCTTCAAACTACGGCATCGGAACTCATACCATTGATAGTCTCCTTTTTCTTTATCGGAACAGAAACGCATACGCTGCACCTGCGTCTCTGTAGTTTGGAGCAGTGTTTGATACAGCGAATTCAATAAATGCCAATCATCCGGATGTACATACCCAGCGAGAACGGTTTTCTCAAATTTCCGTTGCTGCAATCCGGTAAGTCGTCTGTGATTATCATCAAACTCTATAATATCCCCCTGCATATTCCAAGATGATATTTGACCGGCATCTGTAGAAAGCGTCAATCGCCGATGAGCTTCTTCAAGCATTTTCAGATTCTTGCGTTCTATCAGAGAACGCCGGTGTATACGCAGTAAGCTGATAGATATAATGACAAACGCGAAAATAAACAATATAAGCAGTAAATAAAACTCTGTCCGATAATGCTCAAAGAACGGATAGTGAATGATACGGGTATCAGCAGGAACATTTTCGATATCATGGCCTTCGTAAACAGCGTAACAACTCCAATCGAGAACATATTCCTTTTCTATATCCCTTATCTTAGGCATACCGATTTTCTCTCTATTCATCAGGCGTGTAGAAAGGTCTGCGGCAAACCGAGATGAGATTTCGTCAGTAGCCATATAACCACCTATAATCTTAGTTCCTTTTCCAAAGCCTTCGCGGATGCAACTGAAAGAAGGCATATCTAACAGGGCTGACGCATTATAGTTTTTACCATTTATTACACCATTCATTTGTTATTTT